>Ga0208179_1000153_pt1 | contig 52464 bp, 43 predicted proteins | sample Malvired_Geostar_FD_184238 | JGI IMG/M metagenome (GOLD analysis project Ga0208179, IMG submission 184238) | Marine viral communities from the Global Malaspina Expedition - Malaspina viral metaG DeepMed_Geostar (SPAdes) (version 2) | ecosystem: Environmental > Aquatic > Marine > Oceanic | place... | reverse complement strand
CGGCTCGGTTGTCGCCACCTTCGACGCGGTCCGCAAGGGCGAGGGCACTGCGGTGACGACGCGGCGGTTTCAGGCGGTGGTGCCCGGCGTCCCCGCGGAGGCCGCCCCGGTGGGCGCGGCGCTCAATCAGGCAGCCAACGATCTCGCCCTGCAGGTCGCCGAGTGGATCGGCTGAGCTAGCGCCGGTCGGCGGTAGCGGCGCGGGCGAAATCCAGCGCCGCGAAGAATTGCCCGGTGCGCAGATCGCGCGCCGCCTGCGCTTCCTCGTCGATGCCCCAATGCTCGGCCTGCCAGTCCTCTTCGAGGTTGGCGGCACTCCACAGCGCCTGCGCATCGGCATCCTGCCGGAGCACCGAAAGCCCCACGCATAGCGAGGCGGCGAGCGAGGTGAGCGTCTTGAGCGCAGCCAGTTCGAAGGGGCCCAATCCGCCCAGCCGCTGTCGCAGCGTCGCCAGTGTCGCGGGCCGCTGCGGGCGGTGCATCACGCCGCTGACCCGCTCGAGCACCACCTGTTCGCGCGCTTCGAATTCGGCGACCAGCGGTTCCCACATCTGCTGCTGGCGGCGCCAGAAATGCTCGTCGGGATCGGCGCGGTAACACAGCGTATCGGTTTCGATATAGGCGAGCAGACCCTCGCGCACGGACTCCGGGTCGGGCGCGATCACGTCGATCGCATAATCCGCCAGATCGCGATGGACGAAGCGCCTGGGGTCGAGCGTTTCGCCCTGATCGCGCCATTCGGCGGCCAGCAATTCCGCGAGCGCGGAGTTCGGCACCCGCTGCGGCTGCCCGCCCTGCGTCCTGATCGCACGGCCATCGAGCCTGACGGTCCAGCCGTCGGACTCCTCGGCAATGGCAACTTCGGAATAGAACCGCTTCATTCGTCGCGGCTCTCTTCCCGGTCCTCGTCCTTGCTGACGTCGAGACTTTTCCAGCGCTTCGCCAAGGTGTGCGGCAGGGAGAAGAACCCCAGCGCCCCGCCGACCAGCAGGACGATCCCCAGCAGCGCGGAGCCTTCGATCCGACCTTCCTGGATCAGCAGGCCGAGCATCACGAGGAAGATGCAGCCCAGCCGCACGAGCTGGAGCGCCATATAGCGCGCCATTGCAGGGTCGGGGCCCGAACCGGGGCCCGAACCGGCGCCCGAACCGGGGTCAGGATCGCGCTCAGCCATGCGCGATCTTGCCGAGCAGCGCCTCGAGCGCCGGCATGTCGCTCGCCACATCGGTCGCGCCGGTGGCGAGCAGTTCGTCGGGCGCATGGTAGCCCCAGCTCACCCCGAGCGCAGGTACTCCGGCGGCGCGCGCCATCTCCATGTCGAAGCTGGTGTCGCCGATCATCACCGCCGACCCCGGAGCTATGCCCGCTTCCGACAGCGCGGCTTCGAGCATGGCGGGGTGCGGCTTGGACGGATGGCGGTCGGCGGTCTGGAGCGTGACGAACAGCTCGGAAATTGCGTGTCCGGCGAGACAGGCGGTGAGCCCGCGATCGCTCTTGCCGGTGGCGACGCCGAGCAGCCATCCCGCCTCGTGCAAGCCATGGAGCAGTTCGCGCATCCCCTCGAACAGCGGCTCGCTCAGCCGCCCTTCGGTGCGCGCGGTGAAGAAGGCGTGTTTGTAGCCGTCGACGATCGCCGCGCGCTGGTTCTCGCTGGCCTGGGGCGCGAGCTGGACCAGCGCCTGCGGCAGGCTCAGCCCGACCACCCGGCGCACCTGCGCGCGCGGCGGGCAGGGCAGGTCCGCCCCCGCGAAAGCCGATTCCATGGCTTCGCAGATCGACGCCTGGCCATCGACCAGCGTCCCGTCGCAATCGAACACCGCAAGCCGCACGCTCATGCTCCGATGGTCCGCATATGGGCGGCGATCGCGGGCCTTCCGGCTGCGGTGTGGCCATCGGCGATTCGGGCGCGTTCGGCCACGCTCTTCTTCTGCGAGAGCTTGAGGGTGGGGCGCCACTTCTGCACATCCAGCTCGAAGCCGACGATCGCACCGAACAGCTTGCTCCAGGTCGCCTCGCTCGATTCGCCAGCCTGCCACTGAGCGCCTTCGATCCGCGCCTCGTGCCGGGCGATGGCGGCGTGGAGGAATTCCTCCAGCTCCTCGTCCGTCAGAAGGCGGATGGGCCCTTCCATCTCGATCGCGACGTAGTCCCAGGTCGGCACCGTATCGCGGTTGTCGTACCAGCGCGGCGAGACATAGGCATCCGGCCCGTTGACCGTGACGAGCGCGGTCGCTCCCTCGAGGTGCCCGCTCAGCGCATTGCCGCGCGCCAGATGGAACCGCACCTGGCCCGTGCCCGTCGACAGCAACGGGGTATGCGCGACGCGCGGTCCGTCGGGCGTTGTCAGGAAGACCATGCCGAAACCGATCTGCTCGATCAGCGTCTCGAGCAGCTGGCGGTCCTCGCAACGGAACTGCGGGTTGGGGTGCATCAGTGCCGGCCCTTCGGCTTGCTCCGCGCCTTGCCCGGGCCTTTCCCAGCACCCTTAGAGGAGCCCTTGGCGGGGCCCTTCGCCGGCCCCTTGCTTGCCGAACCCTTGCTCGTCGGGCCCTTGGCATCGGAGGCATCGCGGCGACCGCGCCGTTCGCCGCGGCGGTCCTTGCGGATCGACTTGGCGTGCTGGCGCGCGGCCTGCTTCTTTTCCTCGCGCGATTTGGGCGGTGGTTCGTCGCGCAACGGCTCGGCGTCGCTGAGCGTGAGATCGAAACCCATCTGCTCCATCGTGGCAGCGAAATGCTCGGGCAGCTCGGCCACCGCGTCGATCTTGCCGCCGCCGGGCGAGCCGATCACCAGCCGCCGGGCGTGGAGATGCATCTTGCGGCTGATGCTGCCGGTGAGGAAGGCGTCCTGCCCGCCGTATTTGCCGTCGCCGACGATCGGATTGCCCATCGCCGCGCAGTGGACGCGCAGCTGGTGGGTGCGCCCGGTCAGCGGTTCGAGTTCGAGCCAGGAGGCCTTGCGCCCGGCGGTCTCGACCACGCGGTAGCGGGTTTTGGCGATCTGCCCGTTTTCCTCGTCGACATGCATCTTTTCGCCGCCGGTACCCGGCTGCTTGGCGAGCGGTGCCTCGATCGTGCCTTCGCGGACGTCGGGGACGCCGACCACCAGCGCCCAATAGACTTTTCGCGCGCTGCGCCCGGAGAAACGGCGCGAGAAATGCGCCGCGCTGCCCGGGGTGCGCGCGATCAGCAGCACGCCGCTGGTGTCCTTGTCGAGCCGGTGGACCAGCCGCGGGCGCGGGTCGTCGCCTTGGACGAAGGCATCGAGCAGCCCGTCGACATGGCGGGTGGTCTTGGTCCCCCCTTGCGTGGCGAGGCCGGGCGGCTTGTTGAGCACGATCGCAGCCTCGTTCTCGAGTATGACCATCGCCTCCGCCTGCTCGCGATCCTCGGCGCTCAGCTCGCGTTGTTCGCGCGGCTTGCGGGTGTCGCTCTCGCCGCCGGGCGGGACGCGCAATTGCTGCCCGGTCGCGAGCCGGTCGTCGGGCTTGGCGCGCTTGCCGTCGACGCGGATCTGCCCGGTGCGCGCCCAGCGGCTGACCGTGCCGAAGCCGATCTGCGGCAGGTGGCGCTTGAACCAGCGATCGAGGCGGATACCGTCGTCGTCGCGGCCGACGGTGAACTGGCGAACCTCGAGCTGAGGGGCGTCATCCTGGGGGGCGTCGGACCGGGGGGCATCGGGGGCGCTCATCCCAGCAGCCTCGTCAGCGTCAGGCCGAAGAACAGACCGGTGACCCCCAGCGCGATCGAGAGGAAGGCGTAGAGCGCGGCGATGGTGAACTGGCCGCGTTCGACCAGCACCACCAGTTCGAGGCTGAAGGCGCTGAAAGTGGTGAACCCGCCGAGCAGACCGACGCCGAGCAGCAGCCGCAGCTGGTCGCCGCCTTGCCCCGCGCGCGCCAGCCAGCCGAACAGCAACCCGATCAAGAGGCTGCCCAGCGCGTTCACCGCCAGCGTGGCCCAGGGGAACACCGACATCGCCGGCGCGCCGAGCCAGCCGGTCATCGCGCGCCCGGTTTGATAGCGCAGCGCGGCACCGAAGGCGCCGCCGATCGCCACGTTGACGGTGGCGGCGAAGGGAGAGAGGGAGGACATGGTGGCTGCCTTAGCCGCGCATAGGGCAAGTGAAAAGGCGCAGCAGCCGATGTATCGGCCTCGTGCGGGGATGCTTGCAATCGGGCTGGCTCGGCGCTATGTGGCGGCCGTTCGAGCCGGTCCGGAACGGATTCGGCGCGGTCGTCGTTGATTCGACGAGACGGTCCTCGAGACAGTCTTTCCGGCCCGATTTTTCAGGAGGCACCCCCGCCGCGGCGGGCTCTGTCCCGCTTAGCAAGGTGTTTGAATTTATGCAGATCATGGTTCGCGATAACAATGTCGATCAAGCTTTGCGCGCGCTCAAGAAGAAGCTGCAGCGCGAAGGCGTCTATCGCGAAATGAAGCTGCGCCGCCACTACGAGAAGCCCAGCGAGAAGCGTGCCCGCGAAAAGGCCGCCGCCGTGCGCCGCGCGCGCAAGATGGATCGCAAGCGGATGGAACGCGACGGCTGACAATGATCCGGCCCTCCAAGCGCCGGACTTGAAGCATTTGCCAAGCTAAGCCATGAGGGCGCGGACCGATCTCCGCGCCCTTTCGCTTTTGCGGGCGCTTTTTTCCAGGAATCACCATGACCGAAGTCACCCGCGTACCGCTCCAGCCGATCGCCAAGGGGTCGCTGACCAAGCTGTGGATCGGCATCGCCGCGGCGGTGCTGCTGGCCCTGGTGCTGGCGCTGATCGCTCTGCCCGAGGGGGTCGAGGTGGACACGCTGAGCGAGGGCAGCGGCCCGGTGCCGGCGGCTACCGACGTGGTGTTCGTGCGCTATACCGGCACGCTGGAAGACGGGACGGTGTTCGACCAGTCGCAGGACATTCCGCTGCCCGTCGAAGGCATCTTCCCCGAAGGCAATCCGCTGCCGCTCGACCGCATGGTCCCCGGCTTTGCCGAAGGCGCGCTGCAGATGCAGAAGGGCGGCACCTATCGCATCACCATTCCCGCGCGCTACGCCTATGGCGTCGAAGGCCGGACCGATCCGCAGGGCAATGTGGTGATTCCGCCGAACGAGGATTTGACCTTCCAGGTCGAACTGGTGGATTTCATGAGCATGGAGGATTTCGAGCGCCGGCTGGCCGCGCTGCAGCAGGCGCTGCAGATGGGCGGGCCTGAGGGCATGATGGGCGCTCCCGAAGCTCAGCCGGAAGTCGAGGGCGGCATGGTTCCGCCGCCCGCACCGATCCAGTAGAACGCGGGCGATCGCCGCTTGAAGCGGCGCGCGCGCGGGGCTAACGCGCCTCCCCATGTCCGTCGATAAACAAACCGTCGCCAAGATCGCCTCGCTCGCGCGCATCCGCATGAGCGACGACGAACTCACCCGGATGGCGCCCGAGCTCAACCAGATCCTCGACTGGGTCGAACAGCTGGGCGAGGTCGATGTGTCCGGCGTCGAACCGATGACCGCGGTCATCCCCAACAGCCTGCGGCTGCGCGACGATTTGGTCGATGCCGATCCGCTGACAGGCGGCGGGCGGCGCGACGATATCCTCGCCAACGCGCCCGCTGCCGAACACGGCTTTTTCGGCGTTCCCAAGGTGATCGAATAATATGACCGACCTGACCCAGCTCGGCGTAAAGCCCTTGCGCGATGGCGTGGCGGCGGGCGATTTTACCGCGCGCGAAGCGGCGGAGGCGTTCAACGCCGCGGTCGCGGATGCCGCCGAACTCAACGCCTTCATCGTCACCACGCCCGATCACGCGCTAGCAGCGGCAGACATGGTCGATGCCGACCGCGCGGCGGGCAAGCCGCTCGGGCCGATGGCCGGCGTGCCGATCGGGATGAAGGATCTGTTCTGCACGCACGGGGTGCAGACCACCGCCGCCAGCCACATCCTCGAGGGCTTCGTGCCGCGCTACGAAAGCACCGTCAGCCAGAAGCTGTGGGACGCGGGCGCAGGGATGCTGGGCAAGCTCAACCTCGACCAGTTCGCGATGGGTTCGTCCAACGAAACCAGCCATTTCGGCAATGTTGCCTCGCCCTGGCGGCGCGAAGGCACCAATGCCGCGATGAGCCCGGGCGGCTCCTCGGGCGGGTCCTCCGCTGCGGTCGCGGCGCGGATCGCGCCCGCCGCCACCGGGACCGACACCGGCGGTTCGATCCGCCAGCCCGCCGCCTTCACCGGCATCTGCGGGATCAAGCCGACCTATGGCCGCTGCTCGCGCTGGGGCGTGGTCGCCTTTGCCAGCAGCCTCGACCAGGCGGGGCCGATGGCGCGCTCGGTCGAGGATTGCGCGATCATGCTCGGCGCGATGGCGGGGTTCGATCCCAAGGACGCCACCAGCCTGAAGCTGGACGTGCCCGACTGGGCCGCCGGGCTCGACGCGGATCTCACCGGCAAGACCGTGGGCATTCCGCGCGAATACCGGATGGAGGGCACCGATGCGGCGATCATCGAGAGCTGGGAGCGCGGCAAGCAATGGCTGCGCGATGCGGGCGCGAAGATCGTCGACATCTCGCTGCCGCACACCAAATACGCGCTGCCCGCCTATTACATCATCGCCCCCGCCGAGGCATCGTCCAACCTCGCGCGCTACGACGGCGTGCGCTACGGCTTGCGGGACCTGCCAGACGGGGCGGGGCTGCAGGACATGTATGCCGAGACCCGCGAGGCGGGCTTCGGCGACGAGGTCAAACGCCGCATTCTGATCGGCACCTATGTGCTCAGCGCGGGCTTCTACGACGCCTATTACACGCAGGCGCAGAAGGTCCGGACGCTGGTGGCGCGCGATTTCGAGCAGGCTTTCGCGCAATGCGACCTGATCCTCGCGCCGACCACGCCCACCGCCAGCTTCCCGCTGGGCGACAAGAGCGACGATCCGCTGGCGATGTATCTCAACGACGTCTTCGCGGTCCCCGCCAGCCTCGCTGGCCTGCCCGCGATGAGCGTGCCCGCGGTGCTGAACGCCGACGGCCTGCCGCTCGGTCTGCAGCTGGTCGGCAGGCCCTTCGACGAGCAGGGCGTGCTCAACGCCGGGCTGGCGATCGAGCAGCGCGCGGGCTTCACCGCGCAGCCGGAGAAGTGGTGGTGCTGAGTTTCGGTCCCGTCGAATGGATCGCCTCGATCGCGGTGGCGATCACGATGTTCGTCGTCCCGGTATGGGTCGCGAGCCGCGGCAAGACGGGCGAAGCGCGCTTCGACGCGGATGGCAAGGTAATCGAAGATGAGTAACTACCGCATCCAGCGCAGCGGCTTTTCAGCCAAGCCGGAGAAGCGGTGGTGAGTGGCTCACCGGCCGGTGTTCTTGTGCTTGGTGCCACAGCATCGCTGAGAATATTTGGCCCTGAACGTCATCCTAGCGAAAGCTGGGATCTCGGGCCATCTGGGCCGACGATATTGAGAGCGATCCCAGCTTTCGCTGGGATGACGGGATTGAGACTATGACCAACTACCGCATCCAGGGCGCCACGGGCGAATGGGAGGTCGTGATCGGCCTCGAGGTCCATGCGCAGGTCACCTCCAACGCCAAGCTGTTCTCCGGCGCCAGCACCGCCTTCGGGGCCGAGCCCAACACGCAGGTCAGCCTCGTCGATGCGGCGATGCCCGGAATGCTGCCCGTGCCCAATGCCGAGTGCATCCGCCAGGCGGTGCGCACCGGCATGGCGATCGAGGCGCAGATCAACAGATGGAGCCGGTTCGACCGCAAGAACTACTTCTACGCCGATCTGCCGCAGGGCTACCAGATCAGCCAGCTCTACCACCCGATCGTGGGCGAGGGGCAGCTGACGATCGATGCCGACGAAAAGGCGGGTATCCCCGAGGACAAGATCATCGGGATCGAGCGGATCCATATCGAGCAGGATGCGGGCAAGCTGATGCACGACCAGCATCCCACCATGTCCTATGTCGATCTGAACCGCACCGGCGTGGCGCTGATGGAGATCGTCAGCCGCCCCGACATGACCTCGCCCGCCGAGGCCGGGGCCTATGTCCGCAAGCTGCGCAGCATCCTGCGCTATGTCGGCAGTTGTGACGGCAATATGGAAGAAGGCTCGATGCGCGCCGACGTCAACGTCTCGGTGCGCAAGGTCGGCGATCCCGAGCTGGGCACGCGGACCGAGACCAAGAACGTCAATTCGGTGCGCTTCGTGATGCAGGTCATCGAGTTCGAGGCGCGCCGCCAGGTCGATCTGATCGAGGACGGCGGCGAGGTGGTGCAGGAAACCCGGCTGTTCGACCCGGGCACCGGGACCACGCGGACCATGCGCAGCAAGGAAGACGCGCATGATTATCGCTACTTCCCCGATCCCGATCTGCTGCCGCTGGAACTGGAGGAGGATTTCCTCGCCGAATGCCGCGCGAGCCTGCCCGAACTGCCCGACGCCAAGCGCGCGCGCTACGAGAACGAACTCGGGCTTACGCCGTACAATGCGCGCGAGCTGACTGCCGAGGTCGAGACCTTCGCGCGCTACGAGACGCTGCTCGCGGAAACCGCGCGGCGTACGGGCAAACCCGAATCCGAGGTCGCCACGCAGGTCGCCAACTGGGCACTGTCGGTGGCGCCGGGCGTGTTGAAGTCGCTGGGCGACGAGGCCGATCCGGCTTATGCCACCGCGCAGGCGCAGGCCGCGATTCTCGAGCTGCAGGCTGCGGGCGCAATCAGCGGCGGGCAGGCCAAGGAGATCTACGAGATCGTGCTCAAGACCGGCCGCGAACCCGGCGAGATCGCCGAGAGCGAAGGCCTGAAGCAGGTCAGCGATACCGGCGCTATCGAGGCGGCGATCGACGAAATCCTGGCCGCCAACCCCGACAAGGTCGAACAGTACCGCGGCGGCAAGGACAAGCTGTTCGGCTTCTTCGTCGGCCAGACGATGAAGGCGATGCAGGGCAAGGCCAATCCGGCAGTGGTGAACGACCTGCTGAAAGCCAAACTGGGATAGGGCGCAGCAACCGGGCGGCGAGCAGCCTACTCAGCAATGTTCGTCATGCTGAACTTGTTTCAGCATCCATTTCGCCTCCAGGTAAAGGTCGAATGGGTGGAGAAATGGACCCTGAAACGGGTTCAGGGTGACGGTGCGATGGTGTCACCGAAAGCGCCGTGTTTCGCAGATCCAGTGCCCGCTTGAAGCGCGCCGCGATCCGCCGTAGCGACAGCGCATCACGCGCCGTCGCGCGGAACCAACGGATCGGGAGACCCATGCGCAAACCAGCCTTCATCGCCGCCCTTCTCGCCTGCACGGCCGCCGTGCCACTCGCCGCGCCGCTCGCCGCCAAGGAGGGCATGTTCACCCCCGACCAGCTGCCGCTGATCGCCGAGGATCTGCGCGCGACCGGGCTCGAGATCGCACCCGAGGCGCTGTCCGACCTGACCGGCTTCCCGATGGGGGCGATCGTCTCGCTGGGCGGGTGTTCCGCGAGCTTCGTCTCGCCCGAGGGGCTGGTGGTCACCAACCACCACTGCGCGCGCGGATCGGTGCAATACAATTCCACCGCCGAGAACAATTATCTGGTCGACGGCTTCCTCGCGCCCGCCAAGGGCGACGAGCTGCCCGCCGCGCCCGGATCGCGGATCTATGTGACCGTGGCCGAGGACGACGTGACCGCGCGGATGCGCGAGGGCACCGAGGCGCTCGACCCCACCGCGCGCTACGATCTGCTCGAGCAACGCAACAAGGACATCGTCGCCGAATGCGAGCAGGACGCGGGCTATCGCTGCCTGGTCGCCAGCTTCTACGGTGGCGCGCAGTACAAGCTGATCAAGCGGCTCGAAGTGCGCGATGTGCGGCTGGTCTATGCGCCGGCGGATTCGATCGGCAAATACGGCGGCGACATCGACAACTGGCAGTGGCCGCGCCACACCGGGGATTTCGCCTTCTACCGCGCCTATGTCGCCCCCGACGGTTCCGCGGCGGACTATGCCGAGGAGAACGTCCCCTACCGGCCTGAGCATCATCTCAAGGTCAGCGCGGGCGGCTTGAAGGAAGGCGATTTCGTGATGGCCGCGGGCTATCCCGGGTCGACCCAGCGCTATGCCATGCTGGCCGAGGTCGAGAACACCTTCGACTGGCAATATCCCACCTTCGTGACTCTGCTCAACGAATGGATCGACACGATCGAAGCGGCGGCTCCGGCAGGCTCGGATGCGCGGGTCAAATACGAATCGCGGCTTGCGGGGCTCAACAATTACGAAAAGAACCTGCGCGGACAGATCGAGGGCGCACGCCGCGTCGGGCTGGTCGATCGCCGCCGCGCGCGCGAAGCCGGGCTGGCCGAATGGATCGCTGGCGATCGCACCCGCGCGCCCTATGGCACCGCGATCACGCAACTCTCGGCGCTGGCCGACGAGAGCGCCGCGGCGGCGCGGACCAATTTCTGGTACAATTACGCGACCAATTCGCAGCTGCTCTCCGCCGCCCAGCGCATCTATCGCCTGGCGCAGGAACGCCAGAAGCCCGATGCCCAGCGCGAGCCGGGCTATCAGGACCGCGACATGACCTTCTTCCGGCAGGGTCTGCAGGCGCTCGACAGGCGCTATGATGCCTCGGTGGATAAGGCCGAATGGCTGCTGTTCCTCGATGAGTATCTCGAGCAACCCGAAGCGGCGCGGGTCGATGTGCTCGATCGTCAGCTGGGGATCGCGGCGACGACCGATCGCGCGGCGCTGGAGTGGCGGATCGACGGCTACTACGCGCAGACCCGGCTCGACGAGGCGGATTATCGCACCAGCCTGCTCGATGCGACGCCCGAACAGCTCGAGGCGAGCGAGGATCCGTTCATCGAGTTGGCGGTCGCGCTTTACGATTACGAACGCGCGCTCGAGGCCGAGTCCGACGCCCGGTCGGGCCGCGAACTGGCGCTGCGCCCCGCCTATATGGAAGCGATCACCGGCTGGCAGGCGGCGCAGGGCAAGCTCGCCTATCCCGATGCCAACAGCACGCTGCGCGTGACCTATGGCACGGTGCTGGGCGGATCGCCGCGCGACGGCATGGCCTATCTACCCTTCACCACGCTCGAAGGCCTGCTGGCCAAGGATACCGGCGAGGAACCCTTCAATGCGCCGCCCGAGCTGCTGCAGGAAATCCGCGACCGGGATTACGGACGCTACGAGCTCGCGAGCATCGATTCGGTACCGGTGAACTTCCTCTCGGACCTCGATTCCACCGGCGGCAATTCGGGTTCGGCCACGCTCAATGCGCGCGCCGAGCTGGTCGGGCTATTGTTCGACGGCACTTTGGAGAGCGTCAATTCGGACTGGGATTTCGATCCGCGCACCACGCGCACGATCCATGTCGACACGCGCTACATGCTGTGGGTGATGGACAAGGTCGACGGCGCCGATGCGCTGATCGCCGAGATGGATATCGTCGAGTAAGCGCGCTCGATCGGCGGGCATGAAAAAGGGGCGCCGGAGAGATCCTCCGGCGCCCCTTTCTTTTTTCCGAACTTGCGGGCGTTCAGCCCTGGCGTTCGCCGGTCAGTCCCATGTCCCCGAAGGCGCCGGCATTGACCTTGCCGGTCAGCTGGTCGCCATTGACGGTTGCGGTGCAATCGAGCGTCATCGGCATCGGGACGGTCATGTCCATCTTCCACTTCAGCGTGTCGCCGTCGATGGTGCCGTCCTTGACGTCCATCGACCCCATGCCGCCGGCCATCGAGCCGGTGAAGGTCTTGCCGTCATCGCCCGGGACGACGGTAAAGGTGCCCTTCTGGTCGCCCATCGGGCTCTTGACTACGGTGTCGTACGTACCGGCTACGGACATATATGCTCTCCTGTCAGGCGGCCCGAAACGGCGGGCCTTCGATTGAACTGTCTGCGGCATCGACGTTGCTTACATCGATGTCAATACGGCGAAGCTCACTCTTCGAGCGTGATCTCCTCGACCTCGAGATCGAGCGCCTCGAGCTGGGGGCGGACCACGGCGGCATCGCCGACCACGACATAGACGATGTCGTCCTCGACGAATGTGGCGCGGGCGATGGCGTCGAGCTCGGCGGCGCTCAGGGTGCGGTAGGTGTCGGCGAGTTTCTCGTAGTAATCGTCGTCGCGATTGTAGCGCACGATCGTCACCACTCCGCCCAGCACGTCGCCGGCGGTCTCGAACTGACCGGGAAGCTCGCGCATATTGCTGTTGACGATGCGCTCCAGCTCGTTGGGCTCGACGCCGCGGGTGGTCACGAATTCGTCGATCTCGCGCTGGACTTCGGTGATCGCATCCGCAGTCCGGTCGGCCTGCACCGGCGCGCGGACGCCGTAATACACCCGATCGAGCGCGGTGCCGATCCCGCCGCCGGCGCCATAGGACCAGCCCTTGGTCTCGCGCAGGTTCATGTTGATCCGCGAGAGGAAGCCGCCGCTCAGCGCTTCATTGGAGGCGCCGAGCAGAGTGAGATCGTCGGTTGCGCCGCGCAGGTCGAGGACCTGTCCGCCATAGATCACCGATTGCGGGGAATTGGGGCGGTCGAGCAGGACGATGCGCTGATGCGGGGTGGGGATCGGGGCATCGTAGCCGCGCTGGGGTGCCGGGCTGGCCGGAGCCTGCCAGTCGCCGAAGCTGGCCTCGAGCAAGCGCGTGGCCTCGGCCAGCGTGGTGTCGCCGACGACGTAGATGCGCGCGGTATCGGGGCGCAGCCAGCGGTCGTGGAACGCCTGCAGATCGCTTGCGGTGAGCGCCTGCAGCCGCTCCGCCGAGCCGAGGCCCGAGGACGGCAGGCCGTAGGGATGATCGCCGTAGAGCGTGCGCCGCAGCGCGCGGTCGGCGAGCTGGTTGGGCTCCTTGAGCTCGGCGGTCAGCGCATTGAGCAATTTCGCGCGGCTGCGCTCGATATCGCCGGTGCGGAAGCCCGGCTGGCGGATGAATTCGGCCAGCAGTTCGAGCGAGGGCGCTAGATTGGGCGACAGGCCGTCGAGCGAGAAGGTCGTCCAGTCGGCGTTGAAACCGGCGGAGATATTCGCCGCCAGCCGTTCCTGCGCGATCGCGAACTCGGTCGAGTTGAGGCGCCTGGTGCCTTCGTCCATGGTCGCGAGCATCAGCCGCTGTGTGCCCAGATCGGCGCGGGTTTCCGCCGCGCGGCCGGCGTCGAATTCGACCAGCACCGACACGGTCGGGACCGCCTCGCGCTGGGCGAAATAGACTTCCATCCCGTTGGATAGCGTCGCGCGCTCGATATCGGGGAATTCCAGCCCGCTCAGCGTGCCGATCTCGGGCAGGGTGTCGCGCTCGGCCTGCATGAACGTGGCCAGCGATACCGGCTCGCAGAACTCCGGCTTGCAGTAATTGGCCTGCGTCAGCTCCGCGAGGCTGGGGAGACCGGCGGCATTGGCGCCGGTCGCCGCGCCGCCGCGGTTCTCGCCGCCCTCGGTGCGTTCGCCGGGGTTGAACACGAGGTTGAAGACCGGACGCGAGAGCCAGGTGCGGGTCAGGTCGCGGACCTGCTCGGGCGTGGCCGCAGCCATCTGCGCGAGCTCTTTCTCGACATGGCCGGGATCGCCCATGTACAATTCGCCCGCCGCCAGCTGCGGTGCCTTGCCGCCGAAGCCGCCGACCGATTCCAGCCCCCGGATCACGCCCGCCATGGAGCTGACCTTGGCGCGTTCGAGTTCGTCGGCGGTCGGGCCGGTGGCGATGAACTCGGCGATCTGCGCATCGAGCTTGGCAGCGACTTCGGCAGGATCGATCCCCGGCTTCACATCGGCCTGGACGACGAAGACGCCGGCATCCTCGAGCGTATAGTTGAAGGTCGAGACCGAGACCGCCACCGGGTCCTCGCGCACCAGCGCATTGTCGAGCCGCGAACTCGACAGCCCGCCGAGCACCGCCGAGGCGAGGTTGAGCGGCACCGCCTCGGGCGAGTTCGAGCCCGGCACCGTCCACATGCGGAACAGGCGGGTGGTCGCGATATTGTCGGTGGTGACCTTGGTCTTCTCGGCCGGGAGAGTGGGCACGGTCACCACGGGATCGACCACTTCGGGTCCGGCGGGAATGGCGCCGAACCATTTCTCGACCTTGGCACGCGCGGTGGCGGTGTCGATGTCGCCGGCCAGCACGAGGATCGCATTGTTGGGGCCGTAGTGATCGCGGAACCAGCTTTGCACATCCTCCATCGAGGCCGCATCGAGATCGTCCATCGAGCCGATGGTCGAGTGATGGTAGCGATGGCCCTTGGGGAAGAGGTTTTCGAAGATCTCGTAGCGCAGCAGGCCGAACGGATTGTTGTCCCCCTGGCGCTTCTCGTTCTGGACGACGCCGCGCTGATTATCGAGCTTTTCCTGCGTCACCGCATCGAGCAGATGTCCCATGCGGTCGCTCTCGAGCATCAGGATGCGATCGAGCGCGCCGGTCGGCACGGTCTGGAAGTAATTGGTGCGATCGGGGCTGGTGGTGCCGTTGACGTCGGTTCCGCCCATCTGCTGGATGTATTCGAACCAGTCGGCGGGGGCGTTCTCGGTGCCGTTGAACATCAGATGCTCGAACAGATGCGCGAAGCCGGTCTTGCCCGCGGGCTCGTGCTTGGAGCCGACATCGTACCACACCGACACGCCGACCAGCGGCGCCTTGCGGTCTTCATGGACGACGACGGTGAGCCCGTTGTCGAGCGTGAACTTCTCGAACGGCAGTTCAACTTCCGCGACCAGCTCGGAGAGCGGCGCGGGCTCGATCGGCACCGCAGCGCTAGCGGCAGGACGATCCACAACCGCAGCGGCCGAGGCGCTGGCGAGCGGTTCGGCGGCGGTGGTCGAACAGGCGGCGACGCTCAAAGCGATCAGGCTGGTCGATAGAAGGCGTATCATGGCGAATCCCTTTGGAAGTGCTGCTGCCTGCGTAAATGCTTATCGCCGGTTGGTCACGGTTTTCCGGCTGGCGGCGTTGGCGAGCACGTCTTCGCGCCAGAAATGGACGGGTTTCAAGCGGTGCTGGACGAACAGCGCAGCCTGATCGGCATAGTGCTTGCTTCGGGGTCGCGTGGTCGCCGCACCGAAGGGCTGGATCGAGCGGGAAGAAACCCTTTCGCCTTGCGCCCATTCGACCCATTGGATGAAGCTGTCGCCGTGGCGGACCGACAGCCGCCCGTCGTCGGCGACGTCCCAGCTGGTGGAGGCGCGCAGGGTGTCGGAGCCGCCATCGAGCGGCAGATCGACAGTGCCTTGGCGCAGTCTCAGCAGTTCGCTCATCGGCGGATCGATCCGCCCGAAATGCTCCTCGAGATGATCGACCGCTTCGCGCAGTTCCTCGCGCAGATCCGGCTCGGGCTTGTTCTGGTATTCGGACGACATGAAGTCGCGGATCACCAGCAAGGCCAGCGAATCCGCCGGACCGATATTGTCGGCGTCGAAATCCCAGCCGAGCAGCAGATCTCTGGCGCGGTCGAGTTCGGCATCATCCGACAGGTCGATGGCTTCGAGCGCCTCCCACAGCCGCGCGACATAGCCCGAGCGGGCGTAGACGGTGTCGTATTTGATTGCCTCGAGCCGGTCGCGGTCGATCCGGTTGCTGGCGCTCATCAGCTCCCAGGCGCGGCGCGAGCGATTGGTCTGCTTCATCTCGACGCCGAGTTCGGGCGCGAAATCGTCGGGCGACAGATCGCTGCCTGCGCCCGCCGCGGTGAAGGGCGTGTTGTTGGCGTTGTAGAGCCAGCCGCTCGCCGGGTTCACGTAGCGCGGCAGCTTTTCATAGGCGACCGGGCCCGCCCAGATCAGCGAGGGATCGTCGCCAGGGAGGATGCCGCGCCAGTTCACTCCGGGCTTCCGGTCGGGCAGCGCGGCGTTGTAGATATAGGCGATGTTCCCTTCCTGATCGCCATAGATGAAATTGGTGCTGGGGATGTCCATCCGCGCGAGGATGGTCTGGAACTGTTCCAGATTCTCGGCCTTGTTGAGCCGGTAATAGGCGTCGAGCTGACCGAGATCGTCGATCCCGCCGTAGCGGATGGCGAAGGCGCCGCTGTCGTTGACGATCACCGGGCCGTGGACGCTGCGATGCACCGTGCGACGGATCGGCAGTGTGACCGGGCCGATACGGACGGGCAGGGTCACGGTCTCTTCCTCGAGCTCGAGCCAGCGGTCGCCCAGCTTGTAACGCGTGCCGCTGTCGTCGAGCACGAGCTGGTAGACATCGACCATGTCCGGACGGTTGACCGTGTTGGTCCAGCCGAGATTCTCGTTGTGGCCGAGGAAGGGGAAGGGGCTGCCGGGGAAATTGGCGCCCGCATAATGCCAGCCCTCGCCGCTTTCGACGACCAGCTCGTACCATGCCACTCCGCCGCGCCAGGGCTGGTGGGCGTTGGAAATGAGCATGGTCGGGCCGCCGGACTTCTCGGGTGCGACTGCAAAGGCGTTGGAGCCGGCGAGCGCACCGTCCTCGCCCATGGGTATAGGGAAGGCGCGGGCGGTGGTCTCGGGCTCCTCCCCGGCGCGGATGACGCGTGCCGACGGGATACCATCGTCGGCCGCTGCGGGGTCCGGAACGATCGCCGGGCCGAATTCGGGCCGCATCGGTTCATTGGCGACGAGCGGTTCGATGATGTTGTTGAGCCCGAAGAAGAACGGCTGACGCAGCGCGAAACCGGCGGCGATATCCGTTCCGTCGACGGGGAAGAGGTTGGCGAGCTTGATCTCGTCGGGGTGCTCGCGGGCATATTGGTTGAGCCCGCTGGCATAGGCTTCGAACAGCGCCCGGGTGTCGGCGGGCAGCGTCGGGTAGTGCCGCTCGGCGGTGTCGCGCGCACCGAGCAGGTGATAGACGTAATCGACCGCCGCTCCGTCCTGTCCCGCGATCGCGCCATAGCGACCCACGCTCATCGCGGCGACGTCCTGCAGCGTGAAGAAATCATCCTCGGCATGGGCGATGGCGACGCCATAGGCGACATCGGCATCGGTAGCGCCATAGATATGCGGCACGCCGAATTCGTCGCGGATGATCTCGGCGGTGTATTCGCGGGCAGGCGGCGACACGCCATCGCGCTCGGCCCAGAACGGCTCCCAGGTCGCCAGTGCGACAAAGGCGAGCAGCACGACAAGAAGCAGGGCGAAGCCCATGCGCGAAAGCCATTTGGTCATGAAATTCCTCTCTTGGCGCAAGGGAGTAGCCGCCTCGCGTCCCGGGACAAGCCCGCGCGCGAAGAAAATTTGCGCAGAGCCCCTGTCTCCGCGGGCAAGTACCCCTATGTTCGCGTGAGGCACCGCGAACAGGTGAAGATATTTGGGAAGCGCGACCTTGTGTTGCGAAATAGCAACACCATATCCGCTGGGTCATCCATAGAGGGGCTGTTCTATGAATCTGGAGAAATTCACCGACCGCGCGAAGGGCTTCCTGCAGGCCGCGCAGACCGTTGCGATCCGCATGAACCACCAGCGGATTTCGCCCGCTCACCTGCTCAAGGCGATGATCGAGGATCCCGAAGGCATGGCCTCGGGGCTGATCGCGCGCGCCGGCGGCAATCCGCGGATGGTCGAGGACGAGATCGATGCCGCGCTCGCCAAGGTGCCTGCGGTATCGGGCAGCGGCGCGCAAGCGACCCCCGGGCTCGACAATGATGCCGTGCGGGTGCTCGATCAGGCCGAACAGGTCGCCGAGAAGTCGGGCGATGCCTATGTCACCGTCGAACGGTTGCTCGTGGCGCTGTCGCTCGCGAGCACGACTTCGGCGGGGCAGGCGCTCAAGGCGGCCAATCTCGATCCCGCCAAGCTCGAAGCGGCGATCAGCGAATTGCGCGGCGGGCGCCGGGCCACTTCGGCGAGCGCCGAGGAATCTTACGATGCGATGGAGAAATACGCCCGCGACCTCACCCAGGCGGCGCGCGACGGCAAGCTCGATCCGGTCATCGGCCGCGACGAGGAAATCCGCCGCACGGTGCAGATTCTCGCCCGCCGGACCAAGAACAACCCCGCGCTGATCGGCGAGCCCGGCACCGGCAAGACCGCGATCGCCGAGGGGCTGGCGCTGCGGATCGCCAATGGCGACGTGCCCGACAGCCTCAAGGGGCGCACGCTGATGAGCCTCGACATGGGCTCGCTGATCGCGGGCGCGAAATACCGCGGCGAGTTCGAGGAGCGGCTCAAGGCGGTGCTCGACGAGGTCAAGAACGCCGACGGGCAGATCATCCTGTTCATCGACGAGATGCACACGCTGATCGGGGCGGGGGCGAGCGAGGGCTCGATGGACGCCTCCAACCTGCTCAAGCCCGCGCTCAGCCGCGGCGAACTGCATTGCATCGGCGCGACCACGCTCGACGAATATCAGAAATACGTCGAGAAGGACCCGGCGCTGCAACGCCGCTTCCAGTCGGTCTATATCGACGAACCCACGGTCGAGGACACGATCTCGATCCTGCGCGGCATCAAGGACAAATACGAACTCCACCACGGTGTGCGGATCACCGATGGCGCCATTGTGGCCGCGGCGCAGCTGTCGAACCGCTACATCCAGAACCGCTTCCTGCCCGACAAGGCGATCGATCTGATGGATGAGGCCGCGAGCCGAATCCGGATGGAGGTCGAGAGCAAGCCCGAAGAGATCGAGGCGCTCGATCGCCGGATCATCCAGCTCAAGATCGAGGAGCAGGCGCTCCAGAAGGAAACCGACCGCGCCTCGAAGGACCGGCTCGAGGCGCTGCGCAAGGAGCTGTCCGAACTCGAGCAGCAGTCGAGCGAGGTGACCACCCGCTGGCAGAACGAGCGCGACAAGATCCACGCCGAAAGCCGGCTCAAGGAAGACCTCGACGCGGCGCGGATCGAACTCGAACAGGCGCAGCGCGCAGGCGATCTCGCCAAGGCCGGAGAGCTGTCATACGGGCGAATCCCCGAGCTGGAAAAGCAGCTCGAGGAGGCTGCAGGCCACACCGAAAACGCGCTGCTGCGCGAGGAAGTGACCGAGGAGGACATCGCCGGAGTGGTCAGCCGCTGGACCGGAGTGCCGGTCGACCGGATGCTCGAGGGCGAGCGCGAAAAGCTGCTGCAGATGGAAGAGATCCTCGGCAAGCGGGTGATCGGCCAGCGCCAGGCGATCGACGCGGTGTCCAAGGCCGTGCGGCGTGCGCGCGCGGGCCTGCAGGATCCCAACCGGCCGCTTGGCAGCTTCCTGTTCCTCGGCCCCACGGGCGTGGGCAAGACCGAGCTGACCAAGGCGCTCGCCACCTTCCTGTTCGACGACGACGACGCGATGGTGCGCATCGACATGAGCGAGTTCATGGAGAAGCATGCGGTCGCGCGGCTGATCGGCGCGCCTCCGGGCTATGTCGGTTACGAGGAGGGCGGGGTGCTGACCGAAGCGGTGCGGCGCCGGCCCTATCAGGTCGTCCTGTTCGACGAGGTCGAGAAGGCGCACTCGGACGTGTTCAACGTGCTGCTGCAGGTGCTCGACGACGGGCGGCTCACCGACGGGCAGGGCCGGCGAGTGGATTTCTCGAATACGCTGATCATCCTGACCTCGAACCTGGGCAGCCAGTACCTCGCCAATATGGACGACGACCAGAAGGTCGAGGATGTCGAGCCGCAGGTGATGGATGTGGTGCGCGGGCATTTCCGCCCCGAATTCCTCAACCGGCTGGATGAGATCATCCTGTTCCACCGGCTGGGGATGGAGCACATGGCACCGATCGTCGAGATTCAGGTCGGCCGGGTGCAGAACCTGCTTTCGGATCGCAAGATCACGCTCGATCTGACCGACGCCGCGCTGCGCTGGCTCGGCCGGGTCGGCTACGATCCCGTCTATGGCGCAAGGCCGCTGAAACGCGCTGTCCAGCGCTACGTCCAGGACCCGCTGGCGGACCGGATCCTCAAGGGCGAGGTGCCCGACGGTGCCACGGTCCGGATCGACGAGGGCGACGGCGAACTGCAAATGGAGATCTCCTGACGCAAGGAACCAACCGTCCAGCAACAAAGAACAAGCTGTTTGTTGCATTTGTTACAATTGTGTGATTCCGGCCACAGCCGCGGCGAAACTCGCTTCGGCGCTTTGACAAGGCGTTCTGACTGGCGCAGTTAACGTCCCATCGAAGGGGCTGGAATTCCACATCATCAACATTTCGGAACCCGCCGTTGGGGAAACGGCAGGCTCCCTGATGGAGTGTTGAGGGGTGTGGGGGTCGCCAGACCCAGTTGTCGCGACTGGAGTTCACAATGACAAAGCTGCACCAGAATTCACTCAGGGGCCTGGCGGTATCCGCCTCGGTCCTCGCTCTCGTTTCCGCCGCGCCCGCATGGGCGCAGGCCGCCGACGAAATCGAATGCCCTGTCGGTCAGGAAGAAGTGCGTGGCGAATGCGTCATCCAGTCGGATTCTCCGGATGGCGTCTCGAACACCAATCCCACTGCCCAGGACGTCGTCGATGTCACCGATACCGGTGCTCTGGGCGGCCAGACGCCGGGCGCGATCGTCGTCACCGGTTCGCGCATCAAGCGCGACACCTATTCCAGCATTTCGCCGCTTCAGGTTCTCACCAGCGATACCGAGAACGAAGCGGGGCTGTTCGATCCCTCGCAGATCCTGCAGCGTTCTGAATCCGCTTCGGGGCAGCAGATCGATGCGACTTTCCAGGGTTTCGTGCTCGATAACGGCCCGGGTTCGCAGACGCTGAACCTGCGCGGCCTCGGCGCCGACCGCACCCTGCTGCTGGTCAATGGTCGTCGCCTCGCGCCCGCCGGTGTGGAAGGCGCTCCCACCAACCCTTCGATCAACCTGCTCCCGGGCTCGCTCATCGATCGCTACGACCTGCTGCTCGACGGTGCCTCGTCGGTCTACGGCTCGGACGCGGTGGCCGGCGTCGGCAACATTATCCTGCGCAAGGATTTCGACGGGCTCGAACTGTTCGCCAGCGGCAACATCAACCCCGAAGGCGGGGGCGATGATTACACGGTCAGCGGCGCATACGGACTGAACCTCGATCGCGGCTTCGTCGGGATCGGTGCCGAGTATTCCTACCGCGACACGATCCGTCTGAACGATCGCGGTTTCTTCTCGGGTTGCGACACCGATTACGAGGTGACGCAGGATGGTGAAATCCGTACCGTCGGCATTGCAGCAAAGGCGATCGTCGAGGCGCGTACCCCGGGCGTCACCGTCCGCGAGCAGCCCTGTAAGATCACCAGCCAGGTGGGCCGCGCAATTCTGCCGTATCAGCGGTATGGTTCGGTGTTCTACACGCCGGGTCAGGGCAACACCGGCATTCCGAACTTCGATGTCGCCACGGTCAACGGTCGCGATATCGATGCCGACGGCGATGGTTTCCGCGACGTCGATTACGCGTTGATCGATCGCAACGGGTCGAACCTCGACCAGGTGTTCCTGAGCGAGCAGAAGCTCTACAACGTCATGGCTTACGGCGAATACACCTTGCCGGGCGAGATGAACATCACGCCGTTCTTCGAAGCGAACTACAGCCGCGCTGAAATCTTCGCCGACAACACCGGCGCGGCCCAGCTGTTCCCCTATGTGCCCGCTTTCAACCAGTTCAATCCCTGCTTCCGTCCTCAGGACGGCGGCAGCGGCGTCGACTGTCCGGCCGCCGAAGCTGCGCTGTTCGGCAACCCCGGTGTCAACCGCGGTCTCAGCCTGCCGACCCGTACCGTCGTTTCGGTTCGCGGCGATCGTAACAACACCGATGTGGTCCAGGAGCAGTACCGGGGTGTGTTCGGGCTGAAGGGCGACTTGCCCTTCATTGCTCCGAGCTGGTCGTTCGAAGTTACCGGCGTCTATTCGCGCTCGGAAGGCTCCTCGGTTCGTCGCGGTATCCGCGAGGACAAGCTGGCGTTCGCCTTGGGCATCGATCCGACCGCCGATTTCGACGGCGACGGCATCGCGGACAACAATGGCAACGGCATCGCCGACGACTACATCGATGCGCCTTATGGTGGCGTTCTGGGTGGACCGACGCTCGCGGCGTGCAACGCTGCTGGGCTGAGGAATCCCGGTCTCGCCATGCCCGACCTGCTGCAGGGCTGCGTTCCGGTGAACCTGTTCTCGCCGACCCTGCTCGGAACGCCCATCGGCGATTTCGCAACGCAGGCCGAGCGCGACTACCTCTTCGGCGTCCGTAGCTTCGACACCACTTACGAGCAGATCGTGGCCTCGGCATTCGTGACCGGCGACCTGTTCGAATTGCCTGCCGGTCCGGTAGGTGCGGTGTTCGGCGTCGAATACCGCAAGGACAAGATCGATTCGCAGCCGGACGTCGTTGCATCGGACGGCCTGTTCTTTGGCTTCTTCGCCGACCAGGGTGCGCAGGGCAGCAAGGACATCAAGGAAGCGTTCGCCGAATTCGATATCCCGCTCGAGGCCAACAAGCCCTGGGTGCGCGAGCTCAACCTCAATCTGTCGGGTCGTGTCACGGACGAGGAGTTCTACGGCACCAACTTCACCTATTCGGTGAAGGGTGGCTGGCGTCCTATCGATCCCTTGCTGATCAAGATGAGCTACGGCACATCCTTCCGCGCTCCCAACCTGCGGGAGAACTTCCTGGCGGGGCAGAGCGGCTTCCTCACGCTGACCGATCCCTGCGCGGTTCCCGTGGACGCCTATGTCAATGGCGCCTACAATCCGACGCTCGACAATCGTGACCAGAGCATTCTCGCCAACTGCCAGCGCGAAGGCCGCGATCCGACCCGGGTGGGCATCGACTCGCAGATCCAGAACGTGATCCGGACCGCCAGCACGGAGATCACGTCGGGGGGCAGCCTGGACATCGATCCCGAAACCTCGCGCTCGATCACTGCCGGTTTCGCCTTCGAAGAAACCTTCGGCGACGGCTACGACGTTTCGCTCGGTTTCAACTACTTCGATATCAAGCTGAAGGGGTCGATCGTCGAGCCGTCGGCTCAGTTCATCCTGAACGATTGCTTCACTCGTGCGGACGCTTCGCGGAGCCCGTTCTGTGACCGTATCTCCTACGATACCGATCCCAGCACGCGCCTTCTGGTATCCGACGTGAACTCCGGCTTCATCAACCTCAACCAGGAAAGCGTTCGCGGTATCGATCTCAACGCCAACTTCGGCAAAGAGGTTTCGCTGTTCGGCAAGTTCGTCGATTTCGGCCTGAACATTCGGGCGAACCATCTGATCGAACGCAGCAATCTGTTCATCGATGACACCGGCAACCAGACCTTCGACGAAGATGCGGGTGAATTCGGCCTTCCCAAGTGGACCGGTCGCGCAACCTTCACGGCCGACATCGATAAGTTCCGCCTGACCTATCAGCTCAATTACACCGGAGCGGTCGAGCAGGATCCGGACGATATCGACGAGTTCAGCGACGCCTTCGGCAACGGCCCAGATGGCCTTCCCACCGGCTTCGTCAGCGATACCTGCCTCGGTGGCGGTTCCGCCAACGGGCGGATCCCGGGTGACGGCGTCTTCTGCCGCGATGTCGGGTTCGCCAAGGAGCAGTTCCTCCACACGGCTTCCATCCGTTACAGGGAGGATCGCTACAGCATCCTGCTCGGCGTCAGCAATATCTTCGACACCGCGCCGCCGCTGGTCGACAGCAATGAAGTCCTTGCAATCGCCAACACCGCAATCGGTAACGGCTACGACTACGACGGTCGCGAATTCTTTGCTTCGGTAGAGTTCGAATTCTAACTCTGTTCATCTCGAACGGTTTGTAGACAGCGAGCGGCCCCATACTTCCCGTGTGGGGCCGCTTTGCGTATAAGCGCAGCATTCAACGTATTTGGGAGTCGCAAAGTGAGAAAATTCAGAACCACGCTCATGGCCGCTACGGCCGGCATCCTGGCCGCCACGATGAGCCCCGCCGTGCTTCAGGCGCAGGGCCAGCCCACCGTACCGGTCGAAGTCTGGGCGCTGCGCGACGTCATCAACGCCGTCCAGGTCTCGCCGGACGGGAAGCATGTCCTCGTCCACAAGGTGGAGAGCAAGGAAGGCGAATACCTCCTCGAGATCTACAATACAGACGACATGACCAAACCATTGAAGCGGCTCAACGCCGACCCGATGGAAATCATCAACGTCCAGTGGGTCAGCGACAATTTCCTGTTCGGAACCGCGTGGCAGCAGAACCGCAAATCGGTGAAGGGCCCCGAAGAGGGAACTTACGATTACAAGGCATTCTCCTACAATCTGGAAACCAACAAGTTCAAGGAACTGCCGGGCAATTTCGCCCTGGTGAACCTGCTCCCCAAGGAGCCCGACACGATTCTGATCGGGTCGGGCAACGCGGTCGCCGATGCCACCGGCGTGGACCCCTTCGCGGCGTTTCGCCCGCGCTCCTACTATCGGTTCAATCTCAACACCGGGGCGCGCTCGCTCGTCCTGAAGGGCAACGAGAAGTTCCCGACCGCGGTCTTCGACAATGACGGCAATCCGCGTTTCACCAGTTCGGTAGAGCCGGGATCGAACGAGCTCGTTACCTATTATCGCGCACCCGGCGATAGCTCGTGGAAGGAGTTCGGCGAGCGTTACAGCCAGAACGAGCACAAGAACCTGTATCGCGTTCTTGGCGGGTTCATGGGGCCGGTAGGCTTCAAGGCCGACGATCCCAACATCGCCTACATCATCGACAATCGCGGCGAGGACAAGGCCGCGCTGTGGGAATTCAATGTCGCAACCGGGCAGTTCGGCGAGAAGCTCGCCGGCACCAACGCTGCGGATATCATGGGCATTCAGACCCATTCCATCCCGGGCAAGGATACGCTCGTCGCGGCCCGCTATCCTTGGGACAAGATGCAGCGGGTGTGGTTCGACGAGGAAGAAAAGGCGCTCTACGAGGCGCTCGAGCAGCAGATTCCCAACGCTCACCAGGTGAGCATTTCCAGTCGCTCGCGCGACGGCAACACCATGATTGTGACCAACCGCGGGCCCAAGGATCCCGGTTCCTACTGGCTGGTCCGCGATGGTCGCATGGCCAAGCTCGGGAGCCGCAATCCGCTGCTCAAGCCCGAGCAGCTCGCCGATGTCGAGTTCATCCGCTACCCTGCGCGCGACGGAAAAATGATCCCCGCCTATGTCACCAAGCCCAAGGGCGAGGGGCCGTTTCCGCTGATCGTGCTGCCGCACGGCGGGCCGCATGTGAACGAGGTCATCACCTATGACGAATGGGGGCAGCTGCTCGCCAATGCCGGCTATATGGTGCTGCAGCCGCAATACCGCATGTCGGTCGGCTGGGGGCAGGATCATTTCGATTCCGCCTATGGCCAGCATGGTCTCGCCATGCAGGACGACAAGGACGACGGCGCGAAATATCTCGTCGAGCAGGGCCTCGTCGATCCCGATCGGATGGCGATGTTCGGCTGGTCCTACGGTGGCTATGCCGCGCTCGTGGCCGCCTCGCGCGAACCGAACCTGTACCAGTGCGTCATTGCCGGCGCGGCTGTCGCGGACCCCGAGAAGGTCTACAAGATGCGCAGCAACGCCTATACGCCCAAGGCCATCGACGAATGGGCCAAGCGCCGCGGCATGATCGGGATCAACCCGATCAACGAGGTCTCCAAGGTCAACGTCCCGGTGCTGATGGTTCACGGCGACGTCGATGCGCGCGTGATGTACTTCAATTTCGAGGACTACAAGAAGGCCATGGAGCGGGCCGGCAAGACCAATGCGCAGTTCTTGACCCTGGAAGGCGCGGACCATTTCTACAACACGCTGATGTACGAGCATCAGGAAGCCTTTTTCACCAAGATGCTCGACTTCCTGGCGAACGATTGCGGTCCCGGCGGGCTGTAAGGGCTCCCTGCCGCACCAACAAGAAACCCCCGCAGCCTCGAAAGGGTTGCGGGGGTTTTTCTATGCGCAGACTATGTCCCGGGCGGGGACGAGTCCCTATTCGATGCGGCGCCCCTTGACGCCAGTCTGGCCGGCGATGCGGATGAAATAGGATCCCAGCGCCGCCTTCTTGAAGACCACTTCGTCTCCGACGCGAGGAGGCCTCAGGCGCATGGGAACGTTGCTCATCTGCCATTTGCTGCCTTCGGCGATGGCGATGACATAGGTATCCCCACCAAGCCGGCGGACATCGGTGATCGTCGATTCCAGCATCGAGGTGTCGTCCTCGGTGTCGCTGCTTCCGAAAATGCCGCCCTCGGGCATGGTGAAGCCGAACAGGCTGCGGCGCGTTTTGCGGACATCCTCGCGATCGACGATGCTCACCTCGCCACTCTCGGTGGCTGCGACCATCGCTCCTGCGGTGCTGTCGAAGCAGGCGAGCCGCTCCGTCGGCTCGGAGATGCTGCGGCAGGCCTTGAGCGCGGCGACATAGTCCGTCGCAGGGGCCGCGACTGCATCTGGATCCTGCGCTCCCGCTGCCGAAGCGCCGAGCGCCAGCGCCAGGCCCATGCCGAAGCCGCGCTTCAGTCTCCCAGCCCGACTGAAGACCGGCTTCCCTGGGCGGATCGGAAATGCGTCTGCAAACATTCGAGTAATCCTCTGCGCTGGCAATTTGTCCGCTATGGGCCGTTTCGGAGGACTAGAGTCAACTGTAACCGCAATGTCACACCGGTGAAGTTCCGGCAGCCAAGCGTCCGACTTCCATTGCTGCGCCGCCCCGGAATGCCTTAGACCGCTGCCATTCGGACGAGAGTCCGGACTCTGATCTTATACAATGGGGGGCGGTGGTCGCTTCCCGTTATAAAGGGGATAGCAATGTCTTATCGCTTCACGAAGGCTTCGCTGCTCACGGGCACGATCATGGCTGGTGCCATGTTCGCCGCGCCGCTGCACGCGCAGACCGCAACCGGCAACACCGACGATGCCACGGACCAGGAGCCCGCGCTCCAGGCTGAGCCCGATGTCATCGGTGCGCCGATCGTCGTGACCGGCTCGCGCATTGCGCGTCGCAATGTCGAAACCGCCGCTCCCGTTGCCGTCGTCGGCGATGAAGAGTTCCAGCTTTCGGGTACGGTCAACGTCGAGAACGTCATCAATACCCTGCCGCAGGTCATTCCCGGCACCACCTCCTTCTCGAACAACCCCGGCAACGGCACCGCGACGCTCAACCTTCGCGGTCTCGGCACCAACCGTAACCTCGTGCTGGTCAACGGTCGCCGCTGGATGTTCTTCGATACCGCCCAGGTCGTCGATCTCAACACCATCCCCTCGTTCCTGATCGACTCGGTCGACGTCGTGACCGGCGGTGCTTCGGCCGTTTACGGTTCCGACGCGCTTGCTGGCGTCGTCAACTTCCGTCTCCGCAATGTCGAAGGCGTCGAAATGGGCGGCCAGTACGGCCTGACCGAAGAGGGCGACGGCGAGACCTACGAAATCCACGGTGCGATCGGCACGGCGTTCGCCGATGGCCGCGGTAGCGCCACCGTCTTTGCCGAATATTACAACCGCTCCTCGGTGTTCCAGGGCGATCGCGGCTTCTCGCGCTTCGCGCTGAGCGACACCGTGTTCGGCCCCCCGCTGACGCAGGGCGGTTCGTCGATCCTTCCTCAGGGTCGTCTGACCTATCTCGGTGACGGCGATACGACGGGTACCGAATTCGATGCCAACGGCCTCGTCGTGTTCGACAGCCCCGGCAACTTCCGTCCGTTCGCCGGCGACGCGTACAACTACGCTCCCGTCAACTATCTCCAGGTTCCGCAGGAGCGTTACCTGCTGGGTGGCTATGCCGATTACGACATCGGCGGCGGGCACACGTTCTACACGGAAGTCGCTTTCGTGAACAATCGTGTGGCGACCGAGCTGGCTGCCACCCCGATCGCGCTCAACGTGGGTGTCGATCTGGCGACCGTTCAGCAGTTCCTTACGCCTGCCGATTTCGCGCAGCTGCAGCAGCTGGATGCGACCGAAACCGGTGCCGACGCGAACGATGGGATCGTCGATCTCCAGGTTCGTCGCCGTACCATCGAGACCGGTCCGCGTAACTCGCTCGACGAGCGCAATGCATTCCGCGTTCTTGGCGGCGTGCGTGGCCCGATCGGCGACTATCTGCAGTATGACGCGAACTACTTCTATGCACGGACGCGGAACGCCAACATCCAGCAGGGCAACATTTCGGCTTCCGCCTTTGTTGCCGGTCTCGATGGCACCGGTACGCCGATCAACATCTTCGGCCTGAACACGCTGACGCCGGAACAGGTCGATGCGATTTCGATCCAGGCCCAGAACGGCGATGTCTCCACGCTGGAAGTGGTCAATGCCACGATCTCCGGTACGCTGGGCGACTTCGCTATCGGCCGCGCCGAGCCCATCGGGTTCGCGGTGGGTACCGAGTACCGCAAGGTCGCTTCGGAATTCCTCCCCGACACCGCGCTGTCCTCGGGCGACGTGATCGGCTTCAACGCCGGTGACGCGACCGAAGGCAGCTACGATGTGAAGGAAGCGTTCGGCGAATTGAACGTTCCGCTCGAATTCGGCTCCATGCGTCTCGAACTCAACGGCGCTGCCCGGTATTCCGAGTATTCGCTCGAGACCGTCGGCGATGCCTTCACCTACGCGGGCGGCGTCCAGTTCTCGCCGATCCCGGATGTGATCTTCCGTGCACAGTACCAGCGCGCCATCCGTGCGCCCAACGTCGCCGAGCTCTTCCAGGGTACGGCGATCGGGTTCCCGGCGGCCACCGACCCCTGCGGTACTGCGGCGGCAACGTCCGGTCAGTTGCGTGACCTGTGTCTCGCCAATGGTGTCCCGGCTGCCAATCTGGGCAATCAGCTGGCGATCCAGCCCGATGTGCAGATTGCGGCGCTGTTCGGCGGCAATCCGAACTTGAGCGAGGAAGTGTCCGACAGTTTCACCGCAGGTGTGGTGTTGCAGCCGGCCTTCGTTCCGGGTCTGACCATCACCGCCGACTACTTCGATATCCAGGTCGACAACGCGATCACCACGATCGGGCTGCAGACCGCTCTCGATCTGTGTTTCGGCGGCAATGGGCGTGCCCCGGCGGCGAGCATCAACGCTCCGAACTGCGCGAACTTCGTCGGGACGCGTGAGGCGAACGGTTCCTTCGACCGTCAGAACGCTCCGGTGCTTGGTGGCGCAAACATCGCGTCGCTCGGCGTGTCGGGTGTCGATCTCGAGGTGGCCTACACCTCCTCGCTCCCGTTCTCGCTTTTCACCGACACGGGTGAGCAGCGGGTCAACCTGACGTTCCTCGGTACCTGGACCGAAAGCTCGTTCTTCGTTCCTGACGTCGCCAATCCCGACGCAGTGATCGAGTGTGCCGGACAGTTCGGCCTGACCTGCGGCGAGCCCACTCCGGAGTTCAAGTGGACGAGCCGTGCTTCGTTCATCGATGGTCCGGTGACCACGTCGATCGCATGGCGTCACGTCAGTGCTGTCGGTGACGACGATGCCGATACCAACTATGCGGCCTTCAACGGCGTCGAAACGATCGAAGCTTACGATCTGATCGATCTCTCGTTCGGTTTCGACATCTACGAGAACTTCAGCATGAACATCGGCGTGAACAACCTGTTCAACACGCTTCCGGACACCCCGGTGTTCGACGCGAACGGCAACGTCGTTGGTCGTCCCAACTCGCTGCTGCTGGGCGACAACCAGGAGCAGGCCAACACCTACCCGAGCACCTACGACGTGCTGGGTCGCCGTTACTTCGTGTCGGGCACGTTCAAGTTCTAAGAACGCGCTCGCCGCAAGGCGAAAGAAGGAAGGGCGGTGGACTTCGGTCCGCCGCCCTTTTTCTTTGCGGCATGCAGTTCTTGTCGCCGGCCCTTTTCGGAGAGGTCGAAGCCCGGAGATATGCAAGCGGTCCAGTTCCTGACTGACTCATGCTCTCAAGGTAGCCGCCTCACTCTGACGGGATCCGGACCTTGTTGAAAGTGGTCTGGTTTCGATTGAGTTCGGTTCGCGCATGAAGAACTGCTCGCTCTGCCTTGCAGAGATGTCTTCCTGCCCGATTATACTCCCGGCAATTTGTCGCGGGCAAATAGTGCAGATAGTTTGCCGAGGCGCAATCAGCGCAGGATGAGGAGGCCGACATGAAAGAGCTTTGTGTGAAAGCAGCCGTTGCAGTGATGATCCTCGGCTGGGGGACGGCGCCATTGCACGCGCAGTCCAGCGACGCCGCGTTTCTCCAGTGCATGCAGGACTGCCAGGACTGGCAGCCGAACGCACAGATCGTGCGCCAGTGCGAGAACTGGTGCTATGTCCGCTACCAGCCAAATTGAAGCAACCTAATCGGCAAGATCCCCGTGGCGAAGAGACCTGACACAAGGGCTTTTCGCCACGGGGCGGCGTCTAGTTGACCACACCCGATACAGACGAGCAATTCGGTGGTGAATTCATCCGGAAGCTGACGGTGCGGACCTGGATGGTTGTTCCGTTCAGGCGCGAAGTTCAACCGACCTGAACACAAGAAAATCGCCAAAAGGACGACCGGACGGCTCGCATACGCCACTTGTTGTCTGCAAACCGAGGTCGGCTGCAGCGAAGGCCGCGACCAGCCGCGCGCGATCGTCTGCAACGGCACAGGCCCGAGCCAGCGTGTCGATCCGACCGATCTCGTTGCGCGCCTGGCGCTCGATGGAAGCGAGCGTCTCGAGCATCCATGGGACTCCGGCCCGTCCGCCCATCTGCAGCGTTCGGCGGGCGGCTTCGGGGATTTCCCATCCGGGCGAGTGACGTCCGAAGCGCTGTTCGCCCGCAACAGCCGTTGCGGCTGCGGCGTCAAGCGCGACTTGCAGGCCGCCGGGGCCCATGGTGAGCGCTGCACTCGCACGCACGGCCACCGAAGCCTCGTCCAGAGCCCAAGCTATTGCCTCGGCCCGCGGACGGTTGTGCTCGAGGATCGGACCGTCTTCGCGATGGACCAGCAGACCAACACTGCCGCCTGGGCGCAGGACCCTCGCAATTTCGCCGGCCGTCGCGTCGATATCGCCATATTCGAAGCCGAACTGGCTCGTCACCGCGTGGAAACGGGAGTCGGGAAAGGGAAGCGCTTCCATCGCCACCCCCGCGCGTATCTTCGTTCCGCGCGGGGCAGGCGGAAGCTGCGGAGCGAGATCGGCGCCGGTGAGCTTGAGATCGCGCCGACGCGCCAGCATCCATCTGAGCACCCGGCCGTCGCCCGTGGCCAGATCGAGCAGTTGCGCCGACCTGGGCAATTTGGCGATAAAATCGTACCAGACAGCCTTTTGCGCGTCCTCGATGCCGCTACAGCCCTCGGGCAGGCAACCGCCGCCGGACAGAGTGCCATCGCCTTGCGCGTTGTTGGCCCAAAATTCCGTCCATGGGCCGCCGCCGGACGGGCTGTTGCCGGTCATGGTCTTCGTCCTTCCAAAGGCACGACATCGAAAGCGACCGTCATCCGTTCCCCCGTCCCGAACGACGTGGTGCCGTGGTAAAGCGTGCTGGGGAACAGGGCGAGATAGCCCGGTTCGGGGCGGATGGTCGCCAGCGGTGCCAGATCGCTGCGGAGATCGCGGGCGGGCCGACCGATTTCCAGCCAGCCCTGCCGTTCTTCTCCCGACGCATCCTCGGGAACGATCAGGTACAGCGCGGAAGACAGCACGCCCTGCGGGTGGATATGCGCGATGTGATGGTCGCCGCCGCCGCTCAGCCGCACCGACCAGGATCCCGCGAGCCCCAGCGGCGCTTCGGCATGCCGCAGCAGCGGGTGGGCTGCGTCCGGTGCGGGCAGTCCTGACCGGTATCGCTCGATCGTCGCAAGGATCGCCGCGCGCAGTTCGGCCAGCACGGGCTCGGTCCGATCGAACAGGATGCCGCGCGTCTGCGTCCCCCCGCGCAAGCTCTGCCCCAGCGGGAGCGGCGAGTTGCCGTGCAGTTCGCGCAGTTGCGCCACGACCCGGTCGAGCAAATCCTCGCTGCCGCAAAGCTCCAGGCGCTGGACCAGCCCTTGCTGGCCATGCAGCCATTCGGCGCGCGGATCGTCGATCAGCCGCCAGACCACTCCCCGCAAGGCCCAGGCCCCGATGCTCCAGGGCTCGCGCTCCAGCGCCCGCTCAAGCAATTTGTCGGCCCGCTCGAACTCGCCGGTCCGAATGCGATGGCGCGCCTCGTGAATCCAGCGCTGCGGCTCGTCGAGGCTCAGCCCGGAGAAAATCGCCTCGGCCCGCGCGTCGTCGCCCGCGGAGCTGGCGTTGACCGCTTCGAGCAGTGAGAAGGCCTCCTGCTCCGGAAAGCGCGCGCGGGCCTCGGCGGCGACTTCGGCCGCCTCGGCGGCGAAATCCAGCCCGGCGAGCGCTTCTGCATGGGCATGGGGGATATTCGTATCGGCGGGCTGGCGGCGCGCCGCTTCGCGGTAATGGTCGGTGAAATCCCTTTCCCCCGCGGCGAGCTTGAGTTGCGCGAGGAACTTAAGGCCGTCGAGCCAGGCGGGAGCCTGCGCCGTGACCTGTTCCATGATTTGCCGCGCTGCATCGCTGCGCCCGGCGACATCGAGCGCCTGCGCCTTGCCCAGCCACAGGTCCGGCTCGCCGGGGTTGACCGCCAGGGCCGCATCGAAGCGGATTTCGGCATCGGCTTCGCCGCGTTCGATCGCGACGCGGGCGCGGCCATGCAGTCCGCGGCCATGCTGCGGCTCGAGCGCGAGACAGCGGTCGTAGGCGCGTGCGGCATCCGCCATCCGCTGCGCCGCACGCGCGGCATTCCCGCGGGCGGACCAATAGCGCGGTAGAGCCTGCGCCCGAGCCTCGATCGCGGCCAGCAGGTCGCAAGCTTCGGCGTGGCGCTCGAGCCGCCCCAGCGCGATGGCGCGGTTGATCGTGAACTCCGGATTGCCGGGCGCCAGCGACTGCGCGCGGGCGAACAGAGCTTCCGCCTCGGCTGCATCGCCGCCGCGCAGCGTCAGCGAGCCGGCATCGTTATGGAGATCGGCGTTGTCCGGCCACTCGGCCAGTCCCTGGGCCAGGATCGCCCGGGCTCTCGCCGGATCGCCCGCGCGTTCGGCGGCGATCGCACGCTCGTGCCATTCGCGCGGGGTCGACGGGTTCACCTGTCGCGCAGCCATCCGGTGATCGCATAACGCCCCGTCGGGGCAAACGGCGGCACGTAGGTGACCGCGTGGCTTTGCGGTACGGCGAACAGGTTGAGCGCGTTGAACCGCGGGCGGAAGCCCTCGACGATGTCGCCGTCCTCGTCGAGGAAGGTGAGATAGCCCCCCCAGTCGGGGTGCCAGTCCTCTCGCGCGACATTGAGCACATAGGCGACGCGCCAGCCTTCGGCGACGTGGCTGTCGATATGGCGCCCGAGATAGTGCTGCGCGGCATAAAAGGTGGCTTGGCCGTCAGCGCGGACGATCTCGGGGATGCCGGTCACTTCGCGCACGAGATCGAGGAAGTCGGGGGCGTTGAGATATTCGAGCAGCAATTCGTAAGGTCCGCCGGGATCCCAGCCCTGATTGAGCGCCTCGACGATGGGATAGTGCGCATAGCGGAAGCCGTAATCGCCCCGCGCGCTGGCCTCCTGCGCCTGCCGGCCGAGGCGGTTGGCCTTTTCGACCCCGGCCTGCGTCGCCAGTTCGGCGTTGGAAATGGATTGCGGCGGAGTGTCCGCGGAGTCGCCGCCGCGCATCGCCAGGCTCCAGCGAGTCGTCTGCAGGATCGACTGGATCTCGCGCGCGGTCTGGGGGGTCAGCACATCGCGAACCTGTACGCGGGTGCGCTCGGCAAAGCGGCGGGCCAGGGCAGGGCGGTCGAGCCCGGGATTTATTTCGAAGAGCGCTTTATCCATGATCCGCGACCGCTTCTGCCTCGCGGCTCTTGTCTTGGCAACCCAGGCGCAGGGGCCGATCGGGTCAGCGGCTTGACCGCCTCTGCCCCGCCCCTTAGGCAATCGAAAAACAGGTAGCAGATCGAAACCGGAGAGAGCCGCAATGCCAGAAGCCTATATCGTCGAAGCCGTCCGCACCGCCGGGGGCAAACGCGGAGGGCGGCTCTCCGGCGTCCATCCGGTCGATCTTGCCGCAAGAACGCTCGATGCTGTGATCGAGCGCAGCGGGATCGATCCCAAGGCCGTCGACGATGTCATCATGGGCTGCGTCAGCCAGGGCGGCGAGCAGGCGATGCAGGTCGGGCGCAACGCGGTGCTGGCGACCAAACATCTGGGCGAGGGCACGCCCGCGGTCACCATCGACCGCCAGTGCGGCTCGAGCCAGCAGGCGATCCAGTTCGCGGCGCAGGCGGTGATGAGCGGAACGCAGGATTGCGTCATCGCCGCCGGCGTCGAGAGCATGAGCCGGGTGCCGATGGGTTCGACCGCGATGTTCCACATGAAGGAAGGGCTGGGGAACTACAAATCTCCGGGTCTCGAGGAGAAGTATCGCGGCATCCAGTGGTCGCAATTCATGGGCGCGGAGATGATCGCCCAGAAGCATGGCTTCTCGAAGGACGATCTCGACGAATTCGCGCTCCAGAGCCACCGCAAGGCGGCGAAAGCCACCGAAGCCGGCGCGTTCGAGAAGGAAATCGTCCCGATCGCGATTGAGACCCCCGAGGGTGATGCCATGCACACGGTCGACGAGGGCATCCGCTTCGATGCGACGCTCGAAGGCATCCAGTCGGTCAAGAAGCTGTCCGAAGACGGCAAGATCACCGCCGCTTCCAGCAGCCAGATCTGCGATGGATCGAGCGCGGTGCTGGTGGTGTCCGAACGGATGCTCAAGGAGCACGGGCTCACGCCGCTGGCGAGAATTCGAAATCTGACCGTAACCGCGGGCGATCCGGTCATCATGCTGGAGGAACCGCTGTTCGCCACCGACCGGGCGCTGGAGCGCGCCGGGATGAAGATCGAGGATATCGATCTCTACGAGGTCAACGAGGCCTTTGCTCCGGTTCCGCTGGCCTGGCTCAAGCACACCGGTGCCGATCCCGACCGGCTCAACATCCACGGCGGCGCCATCGCACTCGGCCATCCGCTGGGCGCCAGCGGTACCAAGCTGATGGCGACGCTGGTCCATGCGCTGCGCCGCGAGGGCAAGAAATTCGGCCTGCAGACGATGTGCGAAGGCGGCGGCGTCGCCAATGTGACGATCGTCGAAATCGTCTAGCCAAATCGCAACCCCGGTCTAGGTCGCCCGTAGCCCGCAGTTCCCCGAATCCAAGTGCAATGTACCGGCCTCCGCCGGACCCATTCAGCCTATCAGGAGAGAACAGATGGAAGTTTCCGCCAATACCCCCGCAGTCGTTACCGGTGGCGCCTCGGGCCTGGGTGCCGCGACCGCGCGCGCCCTCGCCGCCAAGGGCGCCAAGGTCGCGATCTTCGACATGAACGAAGAGAAGGGCTCCGCCCTGGCCCAGGAGCTGGGCGGCGTGTTCTGCAAGGTCAACGTGACCAGCGACGAGGAAGTCGACGCCGGTTTCGCCAAGGCCCGCGAAGCGCATGGCCAGGAGCGCATCCTGGTCAATTGCGCCGGTATCGGCAACGCCATCAAGACCGCCAGCCGCGACAAGCAGTCGGGCGAGATCAAGAGCTTCCCGATCTCCGCCTTCGATTTCGTGATCCAGGTCAATCTGATCGGCACCTTCCGCTGCATCGCCAAATCGGCCGCCGGGATGATGACGCTCGAGCCGCTGAGCGAGGACGGCGATCGCGGCGCCATCGTCAACACCGCCTCGGTCGCGGCCGAAGACGGCCAGATGGGCCAGGCCGCCTATTCCGCTTCCAAGGGCGGCGTCGTGGGCATGACCCTGCCGATCGCGCGCGATCTGATGCGCGAGGGCATCCGCGTGAACACGATCCTGCCCGGCATCTTCAACACCCCGCTGATGAACGCCGCACCGCCGCAGGTGAAGGAAGCGCTGGCCGCCAGCGTGCCGTTCCCCAAGCGGCTCGGCAATGCCGAGGAATACGCCAAGCTCGCCATGTGCATGATCGAGACGGGCTATTTCAACGGCGAGGATGTCCGCCTCGACGGCGCGATCCGGATGGCGCCGCGGTAACAACCAGTACGAACGGAAGGGCGGCTCTCGGGCCGCCCTTTTCACGTGTGCCGCCAGGACTTGGGAGAGAGACATGGCCGACTATACTCAGATCAAGCTCGATATCGCCGATGGCATCGCCACGCTGACGCTGCATCGTCCCGAGAAGATGAACGCCTTCACCCGCGTGATGATGGACGAGATCATCAGCGCGATCGATACGACCGATGCCGACGACAGCGTCCGCGCGGTGATCTTTACCGGTCATGGCGACCGCGCCTTTTGCGCCGGGGCGGATCTGACGCCCCAGGGCGGCGGCCATGTGTTCTCCGATCCCAACCCGGTCGAGGACCTCTCCGACGAGCGCGTACGCGACGGCGGCGGGCGGTTGGTGCTGCGGCTGTTCAATTCGCAAAAGCCGCTGATCTCGGCCTGCAACGGGGTCGCGGTGGGGGTGGGCGCGACGATGCAACTGCCGATGGACATCCGCCTCGCCGCCGAAGATGCGCGCTTCGGCTTCGTCTTCGCGCGGCGCGGGATCACCCCCGAGGCGGCTTCGAGCTGGTTCCTGCCGCGGCTCGTGGGAATGCAGACCGCGCTCGAATGGTGCATGACCGGGCGGATTTTTTCCGCCGAAGAGGCTCGGGACCGCGGGCTGGTGCGCTCGCTCCACCCGCGTGCGGAACTGATGGACGCGGCAAATGCGATCGCCCGCGAGATCGCCGACAACACCTCCGCGGTCTCGGTAGCGATGACCCGCGCCATGCTGTGGCGGCTGTCCGCGACGGAGCACCCGATGATGGCGCACCGGATCGACAGCCGCTCGATCTATCGCCTCAGCCGCAGCGCGGACGCCAAGGAAGGTATCGCCAGCTTCCTCGAGAAGCGCACGCCCGAATATCCGGACACGGTCGGAGCGGACATGCCGGACTTCTACCCGTGGTGGGACGAGCCCGCGTATAAATAGTTGCGCCTGATACGGTCTTGCCAAGGCGGGCGGGACGGCTAAGCTTCCGGGCATGTCGAAACGTCAGCCTACCCGCCAACCTTCCCAGCGCCTTGCGGACTTCCTGCCCTATCAATTGTCGATCGCGTCCAACGCGGTCTCGACCCGGATCGCCGAACAATATCGCCGCCGCTTCGCACTGCGGACCACCGAATGGCGGATCATGGCGGTGCTGGGCGACAGCGGACCGTTGACCCAGCGCCAGCTCACCCAGCTGACCTTGATGGACAAGGTTCCGGTCAGCCGTGCCTGCAAGGAGCTGGAGCAGCGCGGGCTGGCCGAGCGGACCCCCAACGAGGCCGACGGACGCTCGCATCTGCTCCAGCTGACTACGGAGGGACGCGGGGTCCATGCCGGGATCATGCCGCTGGCCAAGAAGATCGAGGCCGAACTGTTCTCCGTTCTCGACGCGGGCGAGCGCGATCAGTTGCGCACCATGCTGGTGCGATTGCGCGAAGCTGCAGGCGATTTCGACGCCGAGAGCCTGGTCGGCTAGAGTCGGCAGAACGGCTCGGTGCCGACCGCAGGATCGTCGCTCAAATCCCGCCCGAGAAGGCATCGGATATCGAACAGGCCGCCGGTCCGAGAATGACGATGAAGAGCACCGGCAGGATGAACAGGATCAGCGGCACGGTCATGATTGCGGGCAGGCGCGCGGCCTTCTCCTCGGCCCGCATCATCCGCGAATTGCGGAATTCGGCGGACAGCACGCGCAGCGCGGAAGCCAGCGGGGTGCCGTATTTCTCGGTCTGTACCATGGTCGTGACGACGCCCTTGATGTCCTCCAGATCGACCCGATAGGCGAGGTTGTTGAAAGCCTTCCTACGCTCGTTGAGGAAGGATAGCTCGATCGCGGTCAGCGCGAACTCGTCGCCCAGTTCGGGGTAGGCGCGACCCAGTTCCTTGGCCACGCGGTTGAAGGCGGCATCGACCGTCAGACCGGCTTCGGCGCAGATCACCAGTAGGTCGAGCGCGTCGGGCAGACCCTTGCGCAGCGCGTCGGTCCGCTTGCTCGCCAGGTTCTTGAGATAGATCTCGGGACCCTTGTAGCCCAGGCCCACCGCAGCGGTGAGCGCGAACAGCTTCTTCATGGCGCCCCACTCGGGGAAGCTGTTCATGAGATAGACGTAGAGGAACACCAGCCCGCCCAGGATCAGCGGCAGCGCCAGCCGCAGACCGATGATGAGGACTGCCAGTTCTTTGTTGCGGAAGCCGGCGTGGGCCAGTTTTTGCTGGATGTCCTCGATCTGGCTCTGCTGCAGCACCTTCATGCTGTCGAGCGTATCCTTCACCTTGTCCGTGGTGTCGGAATTGCGGACCAGCTTCTGGCGCTTCTTGGCGTTGTTGGTGACGATCCCCGCCTTGAGTTCGTCGCGGCGCTCGTTGAGCGCCTTGACGCGCCGGGCCATCGGATCCCTGATCGTCACCGCGGTGTAGATCGCGAAGATCACGGCGAAAGCGGCGATCCCGGCGAGAATCGATCCGACCATGATGACGTCGAAGCCGAGGAGGGTGGGGCCGGCGGGCGTGTTCATTGTGCTTTCCGTCCCTTAGATTTCGAAGCTGACCATCTTGGCCATGATGAAGACCCCGATGCTCATCCAGACCAGCCCGCCCAGGCCGGCCACGATCAGGCGATCCTCGGTGAAGAAGCCGCCGACGTATTCCGGATTGATCCACCAGACCATGCCGAAGACGATGAAGGGCAGCGCGCCGACGATGTAGGCCGAAGCCTTGGATTCCGAGCTCATCGCGCGGATCTTGAGCTTCATCTGCCCGCGTTTGCGCAGAACGTCTGAAAGGTTGGACAGCGTTTCCGCCAGATTGCCGCCCGTTTCGCGCTGTATGGCGAGCGTGATGCAGAAGAAGTTGAATTCCGGGATGCCGAGGCGATCCGCCGTGACCTGAAGCGCCTCTTCCATCGTGCGGCCGATCTTGATCCGCTCGACGATTGATTTGAATTCCTCGCCGACGGGGCCGGAGATTTCCTGTGCGACCACGGCCAGCGTTTCGGTTACCGGGAGGCCGGAGCGCAGCCCGCGGACGAGCAGTTCGATGGCATCGGGAAACTTCGCGTTGAACTGGGCGGTGCGCTTCTTGACGAAATAGCCGACCAGCATGTGCGGTATGCCCGCCCCGAAGAGTACCCCGACGCCCAGCGCGAGGGGCAGGGCCCCCGATCGCAGATACAGCAATACGGTAAACGCGAGCGTCAGACCGAGCGACGCGTAAGCGTATTGCGAGAGGCTCCAGCCCTTGCCCGTCCGGTCCAGCCGGATGGCCAGCGCCTCGATCCGCGAGGTCGACCCTGCAACCTTCTGCAATCTCGGTTTGCGCGCTGCGATCGCCTTCTTGAACTGCGATTCCACCTTGGTGTCGGTGCTCTCCGAATGACGAAAACGCACCTGCTGCAGCCGGCGTTGCCCCGCCTTGGCAGGGGACGGGCCGGACAGCATGGCATAGCCGAGCACCAGCAACCCGAGGGTGCCGGCGATGACCAGCAGGAACTGGATCGTGCTCATGTTGCGTCTCCGGCTATCTTCATTCCATCATGCGTCTTCGAGCAGGAAGCGAACGGGGTCCGTTTCCTGCTCCTGGCATCAGTCCGCAGCCGCCGCGACCGGCGAGGCGGGTTTGGGCTTCTTTGCCAGCAGCGATTTCAGATCGAAGCTGCCAAGCAGCGATTTCTTGCCGGCATCGACCGCGGCTTCCGCCTGTTCCTCGATACCGCCGATGATGCGCTCGCCGAGCGATTTGATCGCCGATGCGGCCTTGCTCTGGCCGTTCGCTTCGACGAAGGGCTGACCCAGCTTGGCGGCGGTGGCGGCGCCCTTCTGATCGAAAGCGACGGTGAAATCGATCTTGCGCTCGATCGAGGCTTCGAAATCGGCTTTGCTGATTTCGGCAGTTCCCGCTTGCACCTTGTTGGCGACGACGATCGGCAGAGCGTGGCTGGCATTGGTCTTGAGCCAGGACAGCAGCCGGATCGAATCGCGGGCGGAGGCGAGCGTCATCTCGGTCGCCAGCACCACGATGTTCACATCGTTGAGCAGATGCGGGAAATTGATCAGCATGTTGCGCGGCAGATCGACCACGGTCATCTCGAAGGCTTGGCGGAACTCTTCCTCCAGCTGGAGGAAGGCCGCTCCATCGGTCATCAGCGGCGAATTGATCGGCGCCTCTGCGGACAGGATCGCGAGATTGTCGTGCGCGCGGATCATGGCGCGCTCGATGAACAACCCGTCGATCCGGCTGGGATTGTCGATCGCGTCGGTCAACCCGCGACCCGGTTCCAGATCCAGCGCCAGCGCCCCGGTGCCGAAATGGATGTCGAGATCGAGCAGCGCGGTGGAGAGATGCTTGTTCGCGGCGAAGTACCAGCTGAGCGAGGTCGCCAGCGTGGAAGCGCCGACGCCCCCGCGGGTGCCGACGATCGCGGTGGATACGTGGCTCTTGACCGCTTCGGCTTCGCCGGTGCGCGGCGCGCTGAACACCGTCTGCGCCTGGTTGAGCGAATCGCGCAACGCAGTCGCCGACAGGGGCTTGAGCAGGTAATCGTGAATCCCGCTCGCGAGCAGATCGCGATAGAGCCGCACATCGTTGACCTGGCCGATCGCAATCACCACCGTACCGGGTTCGCAGACCTCGGCGAGCGAGTTGATGTCGTTGAGCGGGTCGCCGCTCTCCGACAGGTCGACCAGCAGGATGTTGGGGCTGGCGCTGACCGAAAGCGACTGGATGGCGTTGCGAAGACCGCCCTTGTTGCATTTCTCGGGAGCCCAGCCGAGTTCGATGACCACGGGCCGCAAGACGTCGAGCGCGTTCTCGTCGCAGATATAGGCGGCGAAGGGGTCGCGACCATTGCCGCTGGCGCCGGATTTCCAAGGTGCATTCATGGCTTATTCCCCTCCGGTGTCGACTTCGCCGAGCCCGCCGACCCCGGTCGGTTCGGCAGCCCGGTAGGCGTTGATCGCCTTGGTCGAGGTGGTCACGACGGTCTCGCCAGTGCCCGTCTGGCCGGCGATCAGATCCTCCGGATTGGCGACCATGGCAGCGAGGTTCGAATTCACGCCGCAACCGAAACCGGGATGGGTCGCATTGTTGTAATTGGCTTCGGTCTTCACCGACCAGTCGGGGCACCCCGGAACCGCGGCGGTCGAGCGGGTGATCACCACGCGCGCCTGGCCCGGCGCGACGTAGCCTCCGGTCATCGGCGAGCCTTCGGCCACCATCAGCCCATAGCGGCCGGCGAGCGCGGATACCGCTTCGCGGGTCGCAACCGAATTGCCCGGATCGTCAATCGAGATGCGATCGCCATAGCGCAGATCCATCGCCTCGAACCAACCCGCCAGCCGCTGCTGCTCGGAGATCGGCAGACCGCCTTGCGGGGCGTCGATGTCGAGCGTGTAGTTGGCGCGCTCTACCACCGGTTGCTTGACGCTGTAGAGCGAACGGTTTTCTGCCATCCCGCCGCATCCGGCGAGCGCGACGCCCAGCGAAAGGGCGACGGCTCCGGCGATCTTGCGATTGAAATTGATACGCATGGGTCTAGGTCCCCTCACTTGAAGCTGAAGCCGGGAGCGGCGGCGACGTTGCCGTCACGCTCCTGCCGGCGCGGTGCCGCGGGCTGGGTGGCGGCCTGCGCGTCCGGAGCGCGCAGCACCTGCGGCGCGACCGGAATGGCGTCGGAAACCGTGGGTCCCGGACGGCTCGCTCCCGATACTCCGTCGTTCTCGTAATAGCCGAGCAGGCTCTGGGCCGTGTTGGGCGACTGATAGCCGTCGGTCGGCAGCGCGATCCGGTTGCCGTCGATCGGCTTGACCAGATAGGGCGTGACCACGATGACGAGCTCGGTTTCGCCGCGACGGAAATTGGTCGAGCGGAACAGATTGCCCAGGATCGGTACATCGCCCAGGCCAGGGGCCTTCTCGATCGAGTTCTGGGCGCTGGTCGACAGCAGCCCGGCGATCATGAAACTCTGCCCGGAGCCCAGTTCCACCGTGGTTTCCGCGCGGCGGGTGATGAGGGCAGGCACCTGGAAACCGTTGAGATTGATTGCGCCCTGGGTGGACAATTCGGAGACTTCGGGCCGGACCCTGATCGAGATCCGTCCGTTTGCTAGAACCGTCGGAGTATAAGCGAGGCTGACGCCGTAATTCTTGTATTCGATCGTCGTGGTGCCCAGCCCCTGGGCGAGCGGGATCGGGAACTCGCCGCCGGCAAGGAACTCGGCGGTTTCACCCGAGAGTGCGGTCAGATTGGGTTGCGACAGGGTCGTCACCAGACCTTGCGTTTCGGCGAGGTCGAGCGCCGCCCCGATGTCGAGACCGAGCAATTGCCCTGCAAAGCCGAGAGTCGATCCGATATCGGCACCCGGAATGCTGGTCCCGGGTCGCTGCTGTACCTGTCCTGTTACCGGATTGATGAACTGATCGGTGACCGTCACCCCGACGCCCAGCGAACCACCCGGGGCGAGGACAGTGGGCTTGCTGCCATTGGCCACGCCGAACTGGAAGCCGCCGGTGCTGTCGATGGTGGCGAGATTGGCGCCCAGCGTGCGGACGAGCGAGCGGCTGACTTCGGCGAAGCGCACCTGCAGATTGACCTGCAGCGGAGTCGCCATCCGCAACCGGCTGATGACATTGGTTTCATCGCCCACGAAAGCTTCGACCAGCGTCTGCGCTTCGGCGGCGTCTTCGGGCGCCGCCACGGTGCCGGTCAGCAACACGGTGTTGGTGCCCATGGTGGCGACCGAAACCTTGGCTTCGGGCATCGCCAACGCGAGCATCTGATCGATGCTGCCGATGTTGGATCCCACGCGGACGTTGGCCGACCAGATGATGTCGCCCGCCGCGTTGCTGGCATAGATCGTGGTCTCGCCTCCGGCGCGGCCGAAGACATAGAGCTGACGCTGCGATTTCACCTGGACATCGGCGATCTTGTCGTCGGCGACGAAAATGTCGCTCATGCTGCCGGGCACGTTGATCAATTCGCCCTTGCCGATCGAAAGGACGATGCTCTGCGAAGGCCGGACCGAGCTTTGCGCTGAGGCGACGGTCGTCGGAATGCTGGCCAGCGGCGCAAGCGCCAGGCTGGCGAGCAGCATCTTTGCAGTAAGACGACGTTTCATTGGTTTAAGCCCCCTGATGGCTTCGAAGTGGTCGGCTGCGGTCATATCCTGCGTCACCGATCCCTCTCGTGGAGTGTGCAGCTTGCCGGTCATCGCGTTTTTCCGACGGGTACGACGGATGTTTCCTGGCCACGGGTGACGCGAACGATCGGCCCGCTCGGAATGGTACGGGTCTCGGCTGCCGGCATCGGAACGCCGGGAATCCCGCGCGGCGCCTCGGTGCTGCGGTCGGCGATGCGCGGCGCAGTCTGGGGCGGAACCGAGGAACGCTGGAAGCGGGAGACATCGCCGCCGGTGGCGAAGGAGCCGCGCGCATCGCTCGGCTTTGCCATGGCCTGGCGCAGCAGCTTCTCTTCCTCTTCGGGCGTTGCGTCGTCGGGAATGACGATGTCGCCGCGGGCGAGGACCTGCTCGAGTTCGCTCTGGCTGTCGGCCAGCGAGCGCAGCGACAGGCTGAGGGTGCCGACGGTTTCGGCGACCGCGATCTTTTCGGCGATCTTCGGGGTCACTTCGAGGGTGACGGTGCGGGTTTCCCGGACGACCGTCTTGCCTTCGACGACTTCCTGCGTGGTCGACTGGTCGGTCGCAAGCACGCGAAGGTTACGCAAGATGGTTTCCGAGGCGTTCAGCGGCGGCCCCTCGACCCCGTTGACCGTCTGGGTCAGCATGATGTCGACCCGGTCGCCCGGGAAGACGAAGCCGGCCACACCGGTCTTGGCCGAAACCGGTACCGTCACGGCGCGCATTCCCGGCCCGAGAGCAGCGGCAAGGAAGCCGCTGTCGCCGGGGCTCACGAGGGAACCCTGGGTGACGGGCTGGCCGGCGGTGATCGGATGACGCACCACCGTGCCCAGCAATCTGGTCATGTCGGATTCGCCTTCGACGAAATAGGCGTCGGCGACCATTTCGCCCGGCCACAGCTGAAATCCGATGGCATCGGCGGTGATGATGGTGCCGACCGGCAGCGCCCGCTGCGCCACCAGAACCTTGGGACCTTTGGGAACGGCCTGCGCCGCTTGCGCCTGAGGCGCCGCAGCGCCCGCGAACATGCTTCGTGCGATCAGGGCCGTTCCGATCGCGATGACCAGCGCGCCGACCAACAGAACCAGCTTCTTCCTATCCATGGCTTTACAAGGCCCCTTGTTTGTCCGCCTGCAAGACGCGACGGACGGCTATGGTTTCGGGGCATAAGGCCCGATTGGTTAAGATCGCGTTTTCAACCCCATGCCGCCGCGGGCAGGGCGGTGACGAAATCACCGGTGGCTATGGTCCAGATGCCGCCCGCTGCGATGGCGAGGCCGTAGGGCACGCGAATCTGCTCTTCCTGCCGGCGCAGCACACGCAGCGAGGCCAGCGTGACGACGGTCAGAAGCAGGACCGGCAGCATGGCCACCCCGACCATCAGGGCCAGGTCTCCTGTGACGGCTGGCGACAGGGCGGCTGGCAAGGAAAGGCTGGGGCCGCCCAGAATGGCACTGGCGAAGGCGGCTGCAATCAGCGTGCAGGCGATCAGCACGCCGAGATCGCGCCGGGGAGTGGGGGTGGGCTCTCGTGAGTGGCCCACTTGCCAGGCTCCCATGACGAGCGTCAGCACCCAGCCGACCATCACCATAACGACGAGGAGATCGAGAAAGGCCGCCGGGGGGATCCACAGCGCCAGCGCGGTCAGCAGCTTGACGTCGCCGCCGCCCATCTGTCGCATCGCGAAAAACAGGCAGCACAGCGCCAAGGTGAGCGCAGCGACACCGAGCTGGATCGCGACGCCGGGCCACAGCGCCAGCCCGCTCGCCCACCAGAACAGGGGCGCAGCCAGCGCGATGGCGGCGTTCAGACGGTTGCCGATCGTTCGGCTGCGCAGATCGGTGACGATCGCCACCAGCAGTGCGATTGCCAATGCGCCGAGCAATACGTAGGTGAAAAATCCGTGCATTGGGTCCCTGGAGATCGCGCTTCGCGGGCGTGCTCCAGGAACGTGCTACAGGAACGTGCTTACCAAACGGTAACCATCGGGGAGGCAGCGATCGCAACGTATCAACAGGACGGGGCTAGCGGTGGCCCGGGAGGGCCGGGCGAGCCAATCGAGAGGCGCGAAATCCCCCCTGCCGCGCGCGAATCGCACTGGACGGCTGCCGACGGTCATCGGCTGAGGCGGATCGACTGGCCCGGCGACGAGACCGCTCCGCGCGGATCGATCCTGTTCCTGCCGGGGCGCGGCGATGCCTATGAGAAATATCTGGAGACGCTCGGGCAATGGCATCGCGCCGGCTGGCGGGTGACCGCGGCGGATTGGCGCGGGCAGGCGGGGTCGGGCCGCCTCGGGGCGGACGCGGTCACCGGGCATATCGACGATTTCGGCACCTGGGTGAACGACCTTTCGCAGCTATGGAAGGTGTGGCAGGCGGAGACGCCGGCGCCGCATGTGCTCGCCGGCCATTCGATGGGTGGACATCTGGTGCTGCGGGCGCTGGTGGAGGGTCGGGTCGATCCGGCTGCCGTCGTTCTGAGCGCTCCGATGATAGGGACGGCGGGGCCGCCGCTGCCGCCGCGGGTTCAGCATTGGGTCGCCAGACTGATGACCAGGATCGGAGCTCCGTCGCGACCGGCGTGGAAATGGAGCGAGAAGCCGGGCGAGATGCCGGCCTCCCGCCAGGCCCTGCTGACGCATGACGACGCACGCTACGCCGACGAATTGTGGTGGCGCGAAGAGCGGCCTGAGCTCGCGATGGGGCCGGGTAGCTGGGGCTGGGTGGAACGCGCCTTCGCTTCGCGACGCGTCCTCGACGCCGCAGGAGCGATGGAGGCGGTCGAGACGCCGGTGCTGCTCGTTTCGACCGCAAACGACAAGCTCGTCAGCCACGACGCGGTCGTGCGCGCGGCGGCGCGGTTGCCGCGCGGAGAATTGCTCGCCTTCGGTAGCGAGGCGCGCCACGAGATACTGCGGGAGTGCGATCCGGTGCGCGACCGCGCACTGACGGCGATCGCCGATTTCCTCGACCGCACTGCGCCGCCGCAACCCGCATGACCGCCTATGACTTCGCCATCGTAGGCGCCGGGATGGCCGGGGCGAGCCTCGCCGCCGAGCTGGCCGATCACGCTTCGGTCCTGCTGGTCGAAGCGGAGGACCGGCCCGGATATCACGCGACGGGTCGCTCCGCCGCCTTCTGGGAGGAATGCTACGGCGGTCCGGAGATCGTCCCGCTGACGCTGGCATCGGGGGCCTATCTGCGCGAGCATGGATTCCTCCACCAGCGCGGCGCCCTGTATATCGGACGCGACGAGGATGCGCCGCTGCTGGACGATTTCGTCGAGGAATTCTCGGGAACGGGCGCGACTATCGAGAGGCTCGATAGGCAGGCGTTGGTTGCAAGGGCTCCGGGCCTGCGGTCGCAATGGAAAGACGCGATTTGGGAGCCGGCATGTTCGGATATCGACGTGGCAGGCCTGCACGCGCATTATCTGGCGCTGGGGCGCGAGCGCGGCGTCCGGCTGGAAACCCGGGCGCGGCTGATTGCCGCCGCCCAGAGCGGTGATAGCTGGGCGTTGCGGAGCGAACGCGGCGAGACCTTCGTCGCCCGGATGCTGGTCGACGCGGCCGGGGCCTGGGCGGACCAATTGGCCCGGCTCGCCGGCGCGCAACCCATGGGCATCCAGCCGTTGCGGCGGACGGTGGTGCAATTGCGCACCGATCCCGCGCCGCCAGCCGACTGGCCGCTGGTGCTGGATATCGGCGGAGGCTTCTATTTCAAGCCCGAGGCCGGTCGGCTGTGGCTCAGCCCCAATGACGAAACGCCCAGTGCCCCCTGCGATGCCGCGCCCGAAGAACTGGCGGTGGCGCAAGCGATCGAGCGTCTGTCGCAGGTGGTCGACTGGCGGGTCGAGGCCGTCGAGCATCGCTGGGCGGGCCTGCGCAGCTTCGCGCCCGATCGCCTGCCGGTCTATGGCTTCGATCCGCAGGTGGAAGGCTTCGCCTGGTTCGCGGGCCAGGGCGGCTACGGGATACAGACTGCACCCGCGGCTGCGAGGCTGACCGCGCAAGTGCTGCTCGGCAATGAGCGCGACGCCATGACGGCGGGGCTCGAAGCGGCGCTTTACGCGCCGGAGCGGTTCACTGCGCCCGGACGCCGGCCTGAATAATTCTATCGTGCGGCGGCGATGCGATCCGCTTCGTCGCTGGCGAGTTGGTCGACGCGGTCGTTCTCCGGGTGCCCGGAATGGCCCTTGACCCAGTGCCAGGTCACCTGGTGGCGGTCGGTCAGCGCGATCAATTCGTGCCACAGATCGGCGTTGCGCACGGGCTTCTTGCTGGCGTTGATCCAGCCGCGCTTCTGCCAGCCCTCGACCCACTTGGTGATGCCGTCGATCAGATATTTGCTGTCGGAATAGATCGCGACCTCGCAGGGCTCGATCAGCGCGCCCAGGCCTTTGATCGCCGCCGTCATCTCCATGCGGTTGTTGGTGGTGGCGGGATCGCTGCCGGACAGTTCCTTCTCGTGCGGCCCCAGGCGCAGCAGGGCGCCCCAGCCGCCGGGGCCGGGATTGCCCTTGCAGGCTCCATCGGTGAACAGTTCGACGCGTCTCATGCAAAAATCCCTAGCGTGGTCGCCGAGCTAGGCGAAGAGCCGTTCGCCATGCGCCCGGTAATATTTCCAGCGGCGGATGAAATCCATCGGGTCCTTGCGCGTGACCAGCGCGTCGGTGGGCGTGTCGAGCCAGTCCTGCGCGCGGCTGGCGGTGAAGCGCAGGCAGGCACCCTGCGCGAGCAGCGGCAGCGCCCGCCGTTCAGCGGGCTCGAGAGGGCGGACCGATTCGTAGCCGCCGACCAGAGACCGCCCGATATCGGCCGAGAATACCGCGCCGCCGCGGTCGAAGCACCAGGCGGCATGAGTGACCGCCAGATCGTAGGCCATCATATCCTCGCAGGCGAAATAGAAGTCGATCAACCCGGTCACCCGCTCGCCCAGCATGAGGACGTTGTCGGGAAAGAGATCGGAATGGATGATCGATTGCGGAAGATCGTCGGGCCAGCGTCCGACCAGTTCGCGCGCCTCGCCAAGCCATTCGCCGAGTTCCGGATCGATTTCGGCGAGCTTCGCGACGCCGCAGCGCTCGAGGATGTCCAGGCAGGCATGGACATCCAGATCGTTGGCGCGCGTGCCTTCGAAATCCCTCGCAGCCAGATGGACGCGCGCCAGGGCTTCGCCGACAGCATGGGCCTGCGTCGGAGACGGCCGATCTGGCGAGATACCCGGGAGATACTCGATCAGCGCCAACGCCTTGCCGTCGAGATGGCGAAACGCGGATCCCTCGCGGTCGTGGATCGTCGCGGGGACCGCGCAGCCTCTGGCGGCGAGATGATCGAGCAGGCCGAGGAAGAATGGCAGTTCGCGCGGGTCGGTCCGCTTCTCGTACATCGTCAGGATGAAGCGCGCGCCCGCTCCGTCGGCGCCGCTGGTTTCCACCAGCCAATTGCTGTTGGAGACTCCTTCGGCAATGCCCTTGGCCGAGATCAGATCACCGACATCATAGGCTGCAATCAGCGCGTCGAGATCTCCGGATGCGAGATGGGTGTAGACCGCCACTTGGGCAGGTCAGTCCGACTCGGTCAGTTGTCGGGGGAGCTTGAAGACCATCTTCTCCTCCGCCGCCGCGATGGTCTGCTCGTGAACGTCGCGCCATTGCGAAAGCCGATCCACGACCTCGCGCACCAATATCTCGGGCGCCGAGGCACCAGCGGTCAGCCCGAGAGTACCCACGCCATCGAGCCATTCGGGCTCGATCTCGTCGGCGCGCTGGATCAGCCGCGCATTGGTGCCGAGCCGCTCGGCAACCTCGACCAGACGAAGCGAGTTCGATGACGCGGGCGAGCCGATCACCAGCACCAGATCGCTGGCGGGCGCGATCTGCTTGACCGCAGCCTGGCGATTGCTGGTGGCGTAGCAGATATCCTCCGCTTTGGGTCCCTGGATGTGCGGAAAGCGTGCCTCCAATGCGGCGATGATCTGTGCGGTATCATCCACCGACAGCGTCGTCTGCGTTAGATAGGAGAGCTCGTCCTGCGCGGTGAAGGGAAGTCCTGCGACATCTTCGACCGCTTCGACCAGCGTCATCTGGCCTTCGGGCACCTGCCCCATCGTCCCGATGACCTCGGGATGGCCGGAATGGCCGATAAACAGGATATGGCGGTTTTTCTCGATCTGGCGTTCGGCCTGGCGATGAACCTTGCTCACCAGCGGGCAGGTCGCGTCGACATAGAGCAGCTTGCGCCGCTCCGCCTCGGCCGGGACTGCCTTGGGGACGCCATGCGCACTGAACACCACCGGCATGTCGTCGGGAACCTCGTCGAGTTCCTCGACGAAAATGGCGCCCTTGGCCTTCAGCCCCTCGACCACATAGCGGTTGTGGACGATCTCGTGGCGGACATAGACTGGCGCGCCGTATTTCTCGAGCGCGCGCTCGACGATCTCGATGGCGCGGTCGACCCCGGCGCAAAAGCCGCGCGGGGCGGCGATGAGCAGCGTGAGCGTCGGCTTGAGGCTGGCGGGTTGCAAGGGGGCATTCATAAGCCTCCCCCTAGCGCTTTGCGCGCGCCCTCGCTAGGGGATGCGACCATAGGATTTCGAGGGATACGACACGCATGACTTTCCGTTTCCGCCAGTTTTCCGCGATCGCCCTCGGTCTCGGCCTTGCCGCCTGCGCAAGCGAAGGCAATCTCGTGGTCGATCAGGGCGTCGGGATCACCGCCGTGCGAAGCGTTTGCCCGGCGGTCGGCATTCCCGACTACACCGGCGACATGACCGTGTTCCGCGATCCGGAATCGCGCCTGGCGAGCGATATCGACGTGACCGCGACGATCACCAATCTGCGCGCCACCTGCAACGAGACCGGCGAGCGGATCTATTCCGAGGCCGCTTTCGACGTGGTCGCGCGTCGCAGCGACACGCGCGGGGCCCGTCAGGTCACGCTGCCCTATTTCTCTACCGTTCTGCGTGGCGGCAGCGCGGTGGTCACCAAGCAGGTCGGCACGGTGACCCTGACTTTCGCGGACGGCGAAGCCCGGGCGACCGCCCGTGCCACTGCCGGCGCCTATGTCGATCGCGGCGAAGCGACCCTGCCCGCGGATATCCGCGAGCAGATCACCCGCCGGCGCGAACCGGGCGACCCCGATGCCGCGCTCGATCCGCTGGCCGATCCCACCGTTCGCGCCGCGATCGAGCGCGCCACTTTCGAGCTGCTGGTCGGCTTCCAGCTGACCGAAGAGCAGCTCGCCTACAACGCGACCCGCTAGAGCGCATGGCGGCACCGCTGCGGCGGTGCGCCGGCACCAAGGGTTCGATCCACACGCGTTCCTCGCGGGCGCGCAGCCTGGCCGAGACATGACCGACACACAGACCCTCCACGCCCATTACGCCGCCAAGATCGACGCGGTGCTCAACGCTCTCGAGATGGAAGGCGATCTGCCGCCCGAGAGCGACCGCAGCAATGTCGCGGTCGAACCGCCGCGCGATCCGGCGCATGGCGATCTGGCGACCAATGCCGCAATGGTGCTGGCCAAGCAGGCGCGGAGCAACCCCCGCGCGCTCGCGGACAAGATCGTCGCGCATCTGGAGCGCGACCCGGAGATCACGGCGCTCGACATCGCCGGGCCGGGTTTCATCAACATTCGCCTGACGCAGGACGTCTGGTTGCGCGAACTCGCCACTATCGCCGCGCTGGGCGAGGATTACGGCCGTTCGGCCAAGGGCAGCGGCACCCGCGTCAACGTCGAATTCGTTTCCGCAAATCCGACCGGGCCGATGCATATGGGCCATTGCCGCGGTGCGGTGGTGGGCGATGCGCTGTGCGGGCTGCTCGCCTTTGCCGGGCACGAGGTGATCCGCGAGTATTACGTCAACGATGCCGGCGGGCAGGTCGAGGTGCTCGCCCGCTCGGCGCATCTGCGCTATCGCGAGGCGCTGGGCGAGGATATCGGGACCATCCCCGAGGGGCTCTATCCCGGCGACTATCTCAAGCCGATCGGCAGCCGGCTGGCCGAGGAATATGGCGACCGCTACCGCGATGCCCCTGAAGCGGAGTGGCTCGAGCAATTCCGCACGGCTTCGGTCGCCGCGATGATGGAGATGATCCGCGCCGATCTCGCGCAGCTGGGCATCCATCACGACGTGTTCTCTTCCGAGGCCGCGTTGCAGGCGGCGGGCAAGCCCGCCGAGGCCGAGGCCTGGCTACGCGCGCAGGATCTGGTCTATGACGGCGAACTCGAGGCGCCCAAGGGCAAGGCGCCTCCGGAAGACTGGGAGCCGGTCGAGCTGCCGCTGTTTCGCTCCACCGAGTTCGGCGACGACCAGGATCGGCCGATCCGCAAGTCGGACGGCAAATGGACCTATTTCGGCGCCGATCTCGCCTATCATTTCCAGAAGGCGGAAACCGCCGATGCGCTGATCGACATCTGGGGGGCGGATCATTCCGGCACGGTCAAGCGGATCACCGCCGCAGTCGCCGCGCTGACCAGGGGCGCGGGGCGCGATGTGCCCTTCGACGTCAAGCTGGTCCAGATGGTAAAGCTGATGCGTGCCGGCGAACCGGTGAAGATGTCCAAGCGCAGCGGCAATTTCATTACCATCGCCGATGTGGTCGAGGAAGTCGGCAAGGATGTGGTCCGCTTCACCATGCTGACCCGCAAGCCCGATGCGCAGATGGAATTCGACTTCGCCAAAGTGGTCGAGGCGTCCAAGGACAATCCGGTCTTCTACGTGCAATATGCCCACGCGCGCATTCACTCGACCCTGCGCAAGGCGGCGGAACAGGGGCTGGCACCGTCCCCCGCCGGGCTGGAACTGCTGACCGAGGCGGATCTCGCGCTGATCCGCGAGACGGCGCAGTTCCCGCGCATGGTCGAAGCCGCCGCCCAGGCGCGCGAGCCGCACCGCATCGCCTTCTACCTCAACGATCTCGCCAGTGCCTTCCACAGCTTCTGGAACGCGGGTAACGACGATCCCTCGCTGCGGATGATCCAGTCCGACAATGAGACACTGACCGGAGCGCGGCTGTTCCTGGCGACGCAAGTCGGGCAGGTGATCCGCAATGGTCTCGCCATATTGGGCGTCGAGGCCGTCGAGGCAATGTAGCCGAGGAAATGTAGGGGGCGTCGGGTGACTGCGGGCGAAAACGGACATACGCAAAGCGATCCGGGCGAAGAGTTCGATCTCGGCAGGGAAGGCGAAAGCCTGCCCTGGCTGGAATCGGTCGACGACGAGGACGAGCACGAACACGGGTTCGACACCACCAGGCTGATCGGCATCGGCTTGCTGATGATCGTGGCGCTGGGGCTCATCGTCGGCGGGATCTGGTGGTTCACCAATCGCGCGGTCGGCGGCCCGGAGCCCGATGGCTCGCTGATCGCAGCGCCGGCCGAACCCTATCGGGTCCGACCCGAGGACGAGGGCGGCAAGACCTTCGCGGGAACCGGCGACACCAGCTTTGCGGTGGGCGAGGGCCAGACCCGCGAAGGTCGTCTGGCCCTCGCCC
>Ga0208179_1000147_pt1 | contig 54287 bp, 53 predicted proteins | sample Malvired_Geostar_FD_184238 | JGI IMG/M metagenome (GOLD analysis project Ga0208179, IMG submission 184238) | Marine viral communities from the Global Malaspina Expedition - Malaspina viral metaG DeepMed_Geostar (SPAdes) (version 2) | ecosystem: Environmental > Aquatic > Marine > Oceanic | place... | reverse complement strand
CCTCCGTCTCGCCGCGATGCGGCGATCCACCTCCCCCATCGGGGGAGGATTGGCCGACTTCGTCCCGCATTTTTTCGAGCCAATGCATTGCCGCACAAGGCTTCGCGAGAAATCTTCGCCCAGTTTTCCGACAGCGTTCCCACGGCCCGTATGCTGCTCCCATCCCGTCGCACGGGAAGGGCGCTCGGCCGGCGACCTTGCGGCGGCGGGCTGTGATCGAGCGGGACTGAGCGGCGGGGCGGATTACTCGCCGGGTCCAGGATGCGGAGCGCTGTTCGCACCTGCCCGTTCAGGGCCTAAACACCGGCTAGCGCCACGGCCATTCCGCTTCGAGGCCTCGGGCCTCGAAGCCAGGAAATGGCCCACTATGAATTTGACGCGTGCCCACCGGGGGCTCTGGCAGAACGATTACGCGGGGCGTCAGCCTTCGTCGAAACGGTATTTGTCTATCGTTACACCGGGCGATGGCCCGGCGCCCCGTTCCCTTCCCATCAACCCGCGCTGACGGGCGCCTCGGCGCGCCCGGTGATCAGGAAGACCGTCATGGCCCGACCCCGTCCGCCCCGTCCCGAACCCGTCGACCCGCTGGACCGGGAGCTCATCGAGGCTTGCGCTGAAGCCGAGGAGCTCAAGACGCGGCGTCTGCTGGCCGAGATCCGGTGCAGCAACGCCATATGGCGGGAGAAACTCAGCCAACCTTGCAACCCGGGTTCCTAGAGCCCCAGACGTCGCGCCCGGCCCGCCACTTCCAGCAGCAGGCGCTCGGCCAGCAGGGCGTCAGGCGAGCCGGCCGTCTTGCACGCCTTCTCACATTCCAGAGTGTTATCAAGGATTTGTGACAAGTCTTCATGCCGCCAGGCGCGCATCTGGCGCAGCACCTCGGCTTCCTGCTTCCAGAACACGCCCGCAGCCTTGGTCGCCTCCTTGGGCCCGGCGCCGTTGTCGGTGAGCGCGCGGATCTTCCTCAGGCGGTTCAGGTGGCCGCTGACCGCGCGCACGGCGGCCACGGGGCTCTCACCCTCCGCAAACGCGCGACGCACATTCGCTTGCGCCTGCGCCGCCCGGCCGCCGAAGGCCTGCAGCGCCGCCTCGAACAGGGAGGCGTCCGGCTCCACCCCCAGATGCTGCTCCAGTTCGTCCGGGCCGAGGGTCCGGTCGCTGCCCGGTCCGATGAACAGGGCCAGCCGCTCGATCTCCTGCCGCATCAGGCCCCGTTCGCGGGGCAGGCGGGCGGTGAATTGGGCCAGGGCGTCTGACGTCAGGCCCACCCGGTCTTTCGCGAGGGCCTCGCGCACCATGCGGGCCACATCGCCCACCTCGTCCTCATAACAGGCGATGCTCACGGCCGCCTTGGACGCTTCGGCGGCCTTCCGCAGGGCCGAGTCCCGACCCAGCGCCCCGGCCTCCACCACGAACATGGCGTCGGGGTTGAAGCCGCCGTCAGCGTGAATCTTGAGCGCCGCGGCCACGGCCTTGTCGGTGGACGCCTTGTCGGTGGACAGGCGCAGCCGCACCAGCCGCCGTCCGCCGGTCATGGACTGGGCCGACAGGGCGTCGTCCAGCGCCGCGCCGTCGGCCTCCACATCGCTGTCGGTCAGCAGGGTGACGTCAAAGGGATCGTTCAGGTCGGGCACGATCTTCAGGCACAGGGTCTGACCGCGCTCGCCGACGCCGCCCCGGTCCTTGCCGTGGATCACCACCGCCCGAACCGCCGGGTCCGGCGAGGCCAGGAACCGCTCGACCTCGGGGCGTTTGGCCAGAATCATTGGAAAAGGATCATGCAGGACGCCCGGCCGAGCCGGTCAGTCCCAGCGGGTGAAGACGCCGCCGCCCTCGTCCCATTCGCCGCCGGCGTCAAAGGCGTCATCGAAATTCAACAGCCGGTCCAGCACCACGCCGGCGATCAGACCCAGTCCCGCCACCGCGATCAAGGTCGCGGCCGACCCCAGGCCGATCTTCTGCAGCCCCGTCAGGGGCGCGCGGACGGCGCGCACCGCCTTGCGGCGAGCGTTCGCCCGGGCCATCAGGCGGCCACCCGCTCGCGCATGACCTTCTTGACCTTCGTCATGGCCCGGTCGCGGCGCAGGCGCGACAGGTGGTCGATGAACAGCACCCCGTTCAGGTGGTCGATCTCGTGCTGGATGCAGACGGCGTAAAGGCCGTCGGCGTCTTCCTCCACGGTCGCGCCCTCGCGGTTCAGATAGCGCAGCTTGATCCGCGCCGGCCGCTGGACCTCGTCGAAATACTCGGGGATCGACAGGCAGCCTTCCTCATAGGGCGCGGTCTCTTCGGACGCCCAGAGGACCTCCGGATTGATAAAGAAGCGCGGGTTGGGCTTGCGCGCGTCCTCGCTCTCCGGGGCCTCGCCGTCCTCGCCGCCGTCGCCCAGATCCATGACCACCACCCGGCGGGTGTCGCCGATCTGCACGGCGGCCAGGCCGATGCCCGGCGCGTCGTACATGGTCTCCAGCATGTCGTCCATCAGGGCGCGGACGTCGTCCGTCACCGCCTCCACAGGAGTGCAGACGGTCTTGAGCACCGCCAGGTCAGCGGGATTGTTCACGGTCAGGATGCGACGAATGGCCATGGCCCGGAGGTAGGCGCAAAGGCCCCTCCGGTCAAGAATTCCGGCGGCTGCGCCCGGTCATTGCCCGCCGGGCAGGGGGCGCGGCTTGCGGTTTTCGTCGATGGCCACATAGGTGAACACGCCCTCGGTCACGCGCACCATCTCGTCCTGGCCGCGTCCCCGCTTCCACGCCTCGACCCGCACGCCGATGGAGGTGCGGCCGGTGCGGATGACGGTGGCGTAGATGCTGACCTCGTCGCCCACGGACACCGGCTGGTGAAACACCATGGAATCCACCGCGACGGTGGCGCAGCGGCCGCGCGCCAGATTGAAGGCGGGCGAGGACCCGGCCAGGTCCATCTGGGCCAGCAGCCAGCCGCCGAAGATGTCGCCCTCGGGATTGGTGTCGGCGGGCATGGCGATCATGCGGCCCACGGGCGGCTCGTCGGGCGGGCAAGGGGAGAGGGCGGCTGCGTCGGTCATGGGGCGCGGATTAGCCGCCGATACGGGGCAAGTCTATTGCGTCTTGCCGCCGTCCGACGCGCTTTCGATCAGTTCAGGGCGGCTCAGGATGCGCGTGGATTGCTCCACCGGCGCCAGTTCAGGCAGATCCTTGCCCTCGTGATCCACCTGCAGATCCTCGAACCGGCGGGCCTGCACCATCACCTGGCTTTCCAGCGAGCCCACGAACTGGTTGTAGCGCTTCACCGCCCGGTCCAGATCCGCCCCCAGCGAGGAGGCATACCCCCCCATGGTGGCCAGGCGTTTGTAGAGCTCCTTGCCCAGCCGGGCCACGTGTTCGGCGTTGGCGCTCTGCTCCTCGGCCCGCCAGCCGTAGGCCACGGCCTTGCACAGGGCGAACAGGGTGGTGGGGGTGACGATCACCACCCGGGAATCCATGGCCTGGGTCATGATGTCCGGCGCGTGATCCAGCGCCGAGGACAGGAAGGCGTCGCCGGGCACGAAAAGGGCCACGAAATCGGGGCTGGGCTTGAACTGGTCCTGATAGGCCTTGGAGGCCAGCTGCCGCACATGGGTCTTGAGGCTGGCGGCGATGCGTAGCGATCGGGCGTGGGCGCGGCTGTCCTCATCGCCTTCCTCGTCGGCGTCGAAGGCCAGGGGCACCTTGGCGTCGATCACGAACATGCCGCCGCCGGGCAGGCGCACGATGAAGTCCGGTCGCGACTGACGGCCCTCGTCGTCAGCCTGGGACGTCTGCTCCTGAAAATCGAAGCGACCGGCCATGCCGGCGGCTTCCAGCACATTGCGGCAGGTCTGCTCGCCCCAGCGGCCGCGCCGCCCGGTGTTGCCGCGCAGGGCCTCGGTCAGCTTGCGGGTTTCATCCCGCGTGGCGGTGTGGGCCGTCATCAGCAGGGCCAGCTGCTCCTTCAGCCCGCCGGTCTCCTCGGATCGCACCTTCTCCAGCGCCTGAACGTGTTCCTGAAACCTGGCCAGGGTCTCGCTGACCGGCTTCAGCTGGGCCTCCATGCGCTCGCGGGCCACGCGGTCCTGGGCCTGAAAGGTCTCGGTGGCGCGGGCCACCATCTGGTTGGCCACCGACTGGGCCGATTCCGCCGCCTGGGCCCGCAGATAGTCGGCCATGGAGGCCCGGGCCTCCTCGATCACCTCGATTTTGTGGTGGGCGGCGTCGGCGGCGGATTTCGCCTTCTGCCAGCCCGTAAAGGCCCAGACGAAGGCGGCCGATGCCGCCACGAAAAGGCCGGCGAAGACGAGGATCAGGGTGTTCATGCTCCGTTCCTAGCCGGAGTCGGCGTCAGGCGAAAGCCGGGGGGCGTCAGGCCGGTCGACGCTGGCGCATGGCCTGGACGATGGTGCCGTCGTCCAGCCAGTCCAGCTCGCCGCCCACGGGCACGCCCCGGGCAAGGCTGGTGATCTGGACCTCGGTCCCCGAAAGCCGGTCGGCCAGATAATGGGCGGTGGTCTGGCCGTCGACGGTGGCGGGCAGGGCCAGCACCACCTCCTTGACCGCGCCTTCCCGGGCCCGGCCGACCAGCTCACTGATGCGCAGGGCCTCGGGGCCTACCCCGTCCAGCGCCGACAGCAGCCCGCCCAGCACATGGTACTTGCCGCGAAAGGCGCCGGACCGCTCCATGGCCCACAGGGCGCCGGCCTCCTCCACTACGCAGATCAGGCCGCCGTCGCGGGACGTGTCGGCGCAGATGGAGCACGGATCGCGGGTGTCCGGCGCGCCACAGACCGAGCAGGAGCGCACCTTGGCCGCCGTCTCCGCCAGCGACGCCGCCAGAGGCTCAAGCAACTGCTCGCGCCGCTTCAGCAGGGCCAGCGCCGCCCGCCGGGCCGAACGCGGACCCATGCCGGGCAGCTTGGCCAGCAAGCCGATCAGGCGCTCGATCTCGGGTCCGGCGGACGCGGCCATGGGGCGTCAGAACAGTTTGGGCATGCCGGGGATGTTCATGCCCGCCATGGGACCGGCGGCCTCGCGCATCAGCTCGGCGTTGACCGCATCCAGCTTGCGCCTGGCGTCGGCATGGGCGGCCACGATCAGGTCGGCCAGAATCTCGCCCTCGCCCGGCGCCATCAGGCTGTCGTCTATGGCGATGCGCGTGATCTCGCCGGGGCCCTTGAGCGCAACGGTGACCAGACCGCCGCCCGAGGTGCCCTCGGCCGAGGAGTCCGCCATCTTCGCCTGGGCGTCCTGCAGCTTCTGCTGCATGGCCTGGGCCTGCTTCATCAGTTCGTTGAGGTCTTTCATACCGACTATCTAATCACCCCCGGCCAGGGATGACAGGGGGCGTCGGCGATTGCCGCCTCAACAGTCGGCGCACTCCACCTGATCCACCTTGCGAGGCCGCAGATAGTAGGTGTGGCTGAAGCGTGTCAGGCCCGGCAGCAGTTCGCCGAAAGGCGATTCATAGTCGTAGGTGACCTCTGTCATCATCAGGCTTTCGCCCGCCGCGACCAGACCGGCGGGAAGATCGACGGCGGACCCGACGGCCCGCGCCGGCATGCCTTCGCCTTCGGCCAGGGACCAGTCGACCTGGACCCGGTCGTTGTCGTCGCGGGTGACGGCGGTCACACGCAATTCCAGCGGATCAGCGGGGAACGGGCGCATCATCAGCACCCCGACCTCGAACACATCGGCGATGTCGGCCCGCGTGACGGTTTCGTTCTGGGTGACCAGGTCCGCCACGGTGGAGGCGGTGCGGCCCATGCGCTTCTGGGCCATGAACCCCTGGCAGAACTCGGCGAGGCCGAAATAGAACAACAGGATCACCGGCGCGATCAGGGCGAACTCCACCGCGGAGACGCCGCGGCGATCGCCCCGAAGACGCGTCAGCAGGCCTCCGGGAGTCCGATCGCCGGTCATGGCTGCACCGTCGGGGCGCCGGGGTTGAACGGTTCGTTCCGGAAGGCGGTGGTGACATTAAGCACCCTGTGGCCCGCAACCCGCTCGGCCCCCTGGCTGATCAGGGGCGTGAACAGGGGCTGGGGATACCAGGCGCTCAGCAGGATGATGTCGCCCGGGCCGCCGATGGCGAACAGCAGGCCGCTGTCGGAGAGCTCGCCGTTCTCGTCCACGGGGTCCGGCGGATCCTCGTCGGTGAAACGGGGAATGACGCGCACATCCACCAGCAGGCGTTCGTCGCACTGGCTCTCGAACACGCCCATGCGGCCGCAGACCGCTTCGCGGAACTCCGAAACGCTCATGGCGCGCTCATGGGCCTGTCCGGTGCGGATCAGACGCCCGGTGTGGCTGACGGCCGAGTCCAGCGCCACATCGAGGACGAACAGCACGCCCAGCTCGATCAGGGCGAACATCATGAAGAAGAAGGGCGCGGCCACGAACGCGAACTCGATGGCGGTGGCCCCGCTCTGGTCGCGCCGAAAGCGTCTCAGGCCCCGCCGCGTCGCTGTTGTCCGTCCCATCATGCTGGCCCCGGGCGCCGTCAGGGGGTTCCGTCGGGCGCGGCGGCGGAAGCGGGCGCCGGCGCCTGATGCTGGCTGGGGGCGCAGCCGGTGGTGCACGACATCTCCGTCGCCACGCCGCCGCGCCAGACTCGCACATGGCCCGAGGCCGGCGCGGTCACATTGATCACGGACTGGAACAGGGTGCGTCCGATGGCGTCCACCACCACCACCTCGGTGGAGCCGTAGCCCCGTCCGGTCACAAACAGGGTGTTGGCGTCCACCACCGTCACGTCGGCCACCTCGGGGTTGGCGACGATCACGGACGAGGCGGCGCCCCGCAGCTGGATGCGCTGGGCGCGATCGATCTCCACGTCCATGCCGCGGCTCTGGGCCAGGGCCGGCGCGGCGGCGGCCATTGCAAGCGCCGCGGCGAGGGTCGGAACGAGCAGACGCATGAGCGGTCTCATTGAAGGGAGCGCGGGAGCGCGCGCGAGAGACCCGAACAATCGCCGGGAACCCTCAACAAATCCTGAAGCGACCGGGGGGCGTCCGACTCGTGGTTAATCTGTGTTTACGGTAAATACTCGCTAACTATAGATTATTGCTTCGATCGGCATCCATTTTACTTGGTATTAACACGAGCTCGCGCATTCTCGGCTGCGTAAACGGGGGTCTGGCGGGCAATCCGGCGGCCCTTACAACCGTCAAGTTGCTCGCTTGGAAAAAGGAAGATTCACATGAAGACGTTCATCAACAAGTTCGCCAAAGACGAGTCCGGCGCGACCGCCATCGAATACGGCCTGATCGCCGCCCTTATCGCCGTGGTCATCATCGGCGCCCTGCAGCTGCTGGGACCCCAGCTGGACGCGACCTTCGACAGCGTGACCACCGGTCTGGAAAGCGCCAGCTAAGCGCCGACCCAGGACCAGAACAAACGGGGGGCCGCAGCGGAAACGCTGCGGCCCTTTGCTTTGGGTCGAAACCCGTTCTTAAGGGATGGGTCGCCACATCCGGCGTCATGGACGTCCTGGTCATCGCCCTTCTCGCCCTGTTGCCGGTGGTCGCCGTGGCGGCAGGCGTGCGCGACCTGACCACCATGACCATTCCCAACTGGATGTCACTGGTCCTGCTGGCCGCCTTCATCCCGGCGGCCCTGCTGGCCGGGCTGGGGTGGCAGGCCCTGCTGGCCCACCTCGGCGTGGGGCTGGCGGCGCTCACCATCGGCATCGGCCTGTTCGCGCTGCGGGTCATCGGCGGCGGCGACGCCAAGCTGATGGCGGCCCTGAGCCTTTGGATCGGCCCGGACGGGGTCCTTCTCTTCGTGCTCTGGACGGCGGTGGTCGGCGGTCTGTTCAGCCTGGGACTGATCCTGGCGAGGCGTCAGTTCGCCGGCGGGGCGCCGGGCCCGGCCTGGTTGGGCCGCTTGCTGGAGCCCGGGGGCGACATCCCCTATGGCGTCGCCATTGCGGCCGGCGCGCTTCTGGCCTGGCCATCCAGCGCCATGATGACCGGCGCCTTCTGACATCCCCCGCTTAGGGGCGCGTTAACCCGCGCCCTGCATGTTCGTTAACGCCACGGGGGTCGGACTCCGACTCCGCCTGGCTTCTTCGGAGACGGACAGGATGAAACCCGCCCGCATCGCAGTCATCGGCATCGCCGCCGTCGCCGCCATCGCTCTGGCGCTGGTCGTGCGGTCCATGGGCAATTCCGGCGAGCCGACCACCGTGGCCTCGGCCGCGGTCGAGACGCCCCGCATGGCCAGAGTTCTGGTCGCCGCCCGGGACATCCCCGTCGGCAAGCGGCTGGACGCCCAGGACATGCAATGGAAGGATTGGCCCATAGACGGGTTGAACCCCGCCTATATCACGGACGGATCTGTGCCCCTGCCCGCCGCGGCGCCGGCGCCTGAGGCCGAAGCCGAAAACCAGGTGGAAGGCGCCGTGGAGACCGTCACCCGCGCCGTCAACGCCGTCGCCGGAACCGGCGCCCAGGCCGATTTCGTCGGGGCGGTGGTGCGCGAGGGCTTCGTGGCCGGCGAGCCCATCGTGACCCGCAAGATCGTGCGCTCGGGCGACAGCGGCTTTCTGGCCGCCTATCTGGAGCCCGGCATGCGCGCCATGGCCATCCCCGTCTCGGTCGAGACGGCCGCCGGCGGGTTCATCCTGCCGGGCGACCGGGTGGACGTGATCGTGACCCGCGAACTGCGCAACAACAACAACCAGGAAGGCGGCGGAGGCCAGCAGCACACCACCACCACGGTGATGCAGAACGTCAAGGTCCTGGCCATCGACCAGACCAGCCAGGCGGGCGATGACGCCCAGACCGTGGTCGGCGCCACCGCCACCCTCGAGGTGTCGCCGGGCGACGCCGAGGTGCTGTCTCTGGGCCGGGCTGAAGGCGAGCTGTCCCTGGTGCTGCGCTCCTACGCCGACGCCGCCGGGCCCTCGGGCCGCACCGGCCGGATGGCCTCCGGCGGGGGCGAATCCCGCGTCGTGCGGGTCCATCGCGGCGATCAGGTCCAGACGGTGGTGGTGCAATGAGACAGTTCCTCCCCCTCCTCTCCGCTGCGGCCCTCGCCCTGGGCCCGCTGTCGGCGGGTCCGGTCGCGGCCCAGTCCAGCGTGCGCGTGGCCGTCGGCGGTGAAAGCCAGTCCCTGAACCTGCCGCGCGGTCGCTCGGCAGCCGTCGACCTGCCGGTGGACGCCCGCGACGTCATCGTTTCAAACCCGGCCGTGGCCGAGGCCATGCTGCACTCGCCGCGCCGCATCACAGTGGTGGGAATCGCGCCCGGCGAGACCGATGCGGTGTTTCTCGACGCCTCGGGCCGCGCCATCCTGAACCTCAGCATCCGCGTCGACGCCGGGGTGGGCGCCCTGTCCGACACCATCGCCCGCCTTCTGCCCGGCGCCTCCATCCAGGCCGAGGCGGTGAACGAGAGCATCATCCTGACCGGCACGGCGGCCACTCCGGCCGAGGCCGACAGGGCTGTCCAGATTGCGCGCCAGTTCGTCAGCGACCCCGAGCGGGTTCTCAACATGATCGGGGTCGACAGCCCCGACCAGGTCACCCTGCGCGCCCGCATCGTCGAGGTGCAGCGGTCTTCGGTGAAGCAACTGGGCATCGATCTGGACGCCGTCATCGCTGACGCCAGCGACAACCTCTCGTTCGTCCAGGGTTCGACCTTCCCCATCAACTCCGGCCTGCAGGGCGGGGGCGTCCTCAACTACGAACACACCGGATCTGACGGCACCGTGGCGGGCACGCTCCGCGCCTTTGAGCGGGTCGGGCTGATCCGCACCCTCGCGGAGCCCAATCTGACGGCGGTCAGCGGTGAAAACGCCAACTTCCTTGCGGGCGGCGAGTTTCCGGTTCCCGTCGGCCGCGACGAGGAGGGCAACATCCTGGTGGAGTTCAAGCCCTACGGCGTCTCCCTGTCTTTCCGGCCGGTGGTCCTGACCGGCGGCCGGATTTCGCTTCAGCTGTCCACCGAGGTGTCCGAGCTGAGCAATGACGGCGCCCTCACGCTCGGCGGCGGGGCCGACAACGCCATCACCCTTTCGGGGCTCACTGTGCGCCGGGCGCAGACCACCGTGGAGATGCCGTCCGGCGGCGCCATGATGATCGCCGGCCTGCTGCAGGAATCCACCCGCCAGAACATCGACGCCCTGCCCGGCATGACCAGCCTGCCCGTGCTCGGCTCGCTGTTCCGGTCGCGCGACTATCTGATGGGCGAGACCGAACTGGTGATCATCATCGAGCCGTTCATCGTCTCCCCGACCGGCCGCGACGCCATGCAGACGCCGGCCGACGGCCTGCAGATCGCGGGCGACGCCCAGACCATCTTCTTCGGCCAGCTGAACCGCAGCTACGGCACCCCCGCCCCGACCACCGCCTCGTCGGGCTGGCAGGGTCCGGTGGGCTACGTGATCGAATAGGAGACGGCCATGACCGACGCCCGCCCCCTGATGCTGATCGCCGCCGTGGCGGCCGCCGCCATGCTTTCAGCCTGCGCCGGCGGCGCTGGCACGACCACGCCCGTTCCCCTGACCCCCTCCTCCCGCTGGGCGCTTCAGGTGGAGGAAGGGCAGGACCGCATCGCCCTGGCCGTCCACGAAACCGGACTTTCGGCGAATCAGCGCGCCGCCCTGTCGGCCCTGGCGGGTCGCTTTGCGCACATGGGCGGGGACGTGCTCGTGGTGCAGGCTCCGGCCGGAAACGATCCGGTCGCCGGCGAGGCCGCCTGGAACACGCGGGCCGCCTTGCAGGACATGGGCGTGCCTGCGGACCGCATCCGCGTGGAAAGCTATCACGCCCCCGACCCCCGCGCCCCGATCGTGGCCGGGTTCACCACGGTTCAGGCGCGCGTGCCCCGGTGCGGCGCGGCCTGGGAAAGCCTGTCGCGAACCGCGTCCAATCAGTCCCAGTCGAACTTCGGGTGCGCCGTGAACGCCAATCTGGCCGCCCAGATCGCCGATCCGCGCGACATCGTGCAGCCGCGCGCCATGACGCCGACCGACGCCGGGCGCCGCACGGTGGTGTTCGACAACTATCGCGCCGGCCAGACCACCTCGGCGACCCAGGAAGAACTGGTGCGCAGCCGGGTCTCCCAGGCCGTGGACTAGGAGCGGGCACGACCGATGACCAACGCTTTCGCGCCACAACCCTATGATGCGTTCGAGGACGACCTCGATCTCGATCTGGGCCCTCCGCCCGAGCCGGGCGCGGCGCCCGCGCCCGACGCCCAGCCCCTGCCCTTCGCCGGGCCGCAGGGCTCGGCTGCCGCATCCGCGCCCCAGGTTCCGGCGCCGTCCGCGCCGTTCAATCCTGTGGGGGAGCTTGTGGCGGGCGCCGCCACCGCCCTGACGCCTGCGGGCGCCCAGGTCGCGGTTTCGGTGCCGCGCATCGCCATTCACATCTTCGCCGAACGTCAGGACACCCTCGCCGCCGCCGAGCGCGCGGGGCAGGACCGGCGCCTGTCGCGGGCCACCACCCAGGTGCGTCTGGGCGGCGTTGCGGCGGCTGTGGAGACCTATGGCCATGAGCCGACCCCGCCGCTGATCGTGGTGGAGTGTCTGGCCGGTGCGCAGGACCTGCTCAACGAGATCGATCATCTGGCCCAGGTCTGCGATCAGGGCACCAAGGTGGTGGTGATCGGCCCCACCAACGACATCCTGCTCTATCGCGAGCTGATCCGGCGCGGGGTCAGCGAGTATCTGGTGGCGCCCATTCAGCCGCTGCAGCTGATCGCCGCCATCGGCGGCCTCTTCAGCGATCCGGCCCAGCCCTTCGTGGGCCGCTCCATCGCCTTCGTGGGCGCCCGCGGCGGCGCCGGCGCCTCGGCGGTGGCCCACAACACCGCCTACGCCATGTCCGAAAGGATCGGCGCCAACACCGTCATCGTGGACTACGACCTGCCGTTCGGAACGGCGGGCCTGGACTTCAATCAGGACCCTCTGAACGGCGTCGCCGACGCCCTGGGCCAGCCCGAGCGGCTGGACCAGACCCTGATGGACCGCATGATGGTGCGCTGCACGGACCGGCTCAGCCTGTTCGCCGCCCCCGCCACCCTCGACGGGGACTGGGACATCGCCCCCGAGGCCTTCGAGGAAGTCACCACCCGCATCCGCCAGACCGCGCCCTTCGTGGTGCTGGACCTGCCCCACCAATGGAACGCCTGGATGCGCCGCACCCTCATCTCGGCGGACGAGGTGGTCGTGGTGGCGACGCCGGACCTGGCCTCCCTGCGCAACGCCAAGAACATGATGGATCTGGTCCGGCAGGGCCGCCCCAATGACGCCCCGCCCCGGCTGGTGCTGAATCAGGTGGGTGTCCCCGGACGTCCCGAGATTCCGGCCAAGGACTTCGGCGCGGCGCTGGGCGTTCACCCCAGCCTGACGATCCCGTTCGAGCCCAAGGTGTTCGGCGCCGCAGCCAACAACGGCCAGATGATCCTGGACGCGGCCGCGAAGTCCAAATCAGCCGAAGCCTTCCAGACCCTGGCCCAGATCGTTTCGCGCCGTGAGATCGCGGCCCTCCCGTCCGCCAGAAAGCCGGGCGGCAAGTCGCTGTTCGGCAAGCTGTTCAAGCGCTAGGGAGGCAGGGGCCGCATCGTGTTCGGCAAGCGCACAGCACCGGCCGGCCAGACCCTGGCGCCCGCACGCCCGGCGCCGGCGCAGGCCGAGCCGACGGAGGCCTTCGGCTTCGACGATACGGACGTGGCTTCGGCCCCCGGCCAGGGCCGTCAGGCCCAGCCCTATGTCTCGCCGCCGCTTGACGACCCCCGGCCGGACCGCCTCGAAGCGCTCGCCGCCAAGCCCCGTCCGGCCGCATCCCCCGGCGGCGCGCCGCGTCCGGGGGGCGGGGGGCCCCGCGCCACGCCCGGCTTCGAGCAGCTGAAGAAGGCCCAGGCGGTCGCCGAGATCGTCAGCGAGCAGTCCGACTATTACCACGCCACGAAGACCACCATCTTCAATGCGTTGATGAACACCATCGACCTGGCCCAGCTGGCCCAGCTGGACACCAAGGCCGCATCGGAAGAAATCCGCGACATCGTCGCCGAGCTGGTGGCGATCAAGAACGTCTCCATGTCGGTGGCCGAGCAGGAGCACCTGGTCCAGGACATCGTCAATGACGTGCTGGGCTATGGGCCGCTGGAGCCGCTTCTGGCCCGGGACGACATCGCCGACATCATGGTCAACGGCGCGAGCCGGGTGTTCATCGAAGTGGGCGGCAAGGTTCAGCTGACCAATGTGCGCTTCCGCGACAACACCCAGCTGATGAACATCTGCCAGCGGATCGTGTCGCAGGTCGGCCGCCGCGTGGACGAGAGCAGCCCCATCTGTGACGCCCGTCTGCCGGACGGCAGCCGCGTCAACGTCATCGCGCCGCCGCTGGCCATCGACGGCCCGACGTTGACGATCCGGAAGTTCAAGAAAGACAAGCTGACGATGAAGAATCTGGTGGAGTACGCCTCCATCAGCCCCGAGGGCGCCCGCGTTCTCGGCGTCATCGGCGCGTCGCGGTGCAATCTGGTGATCTCCGGCGGCACCGGCTCCGGCAAGACCACCCTGCTGAACACCCTCACCGCCTTTATCGACCCCACCGAGCGGGTCGTGACCTGCGAGGATGCGGCCGAGCTGCAGCTGCAGCAGCCGCATGTGGTTCGTCTGGAGACCCGTCCCCCGAACCTGGAGGGCCAGGGCCAGATCACCATGCGGGATCTGGTCAAGAACTGCCTGCGCATGCGTCCCGAGCGGATCATCGTCGGCGAGGTGCGCGGTCCCGAGGCGTTCGACCTGTTGCAGGCCATGAACACCGGCCACGACGGCTCCATGGGCACCCTGCACGCCAACTCCCCGCGCGAGGCCATCAGCCGGATGGAGTCCATGATCACCATGGGCGGCTACGGCCTGCCGTCCAAGACTATCCGCGAGATGATCGTCGGCTCGGTGGATGTGATCGTCCAGGCCGCCCGCCTGCGCGACGGCTCGCGCCGCATCACCCACATCACCGAGGTGGTGGGGCTGGAAGGCGACGTGATCGTCACCCAGGATCTGTTCGTCTACGAGATCACCGGCGAGGACGAGAACGGCCGCGTCGTGGGCCGTCACCGCTCAACCGGCATCGCCCGTCCCCGGTTCTGGGACCGCGCCCGCTACTACGGGCTTGAGCGCGAACTGGCCGAAGCCCTGGACGCGGCGGAATAGGCCATGCTGGAGCTCACCGCCGCCGTTCTCGCCTTCATCGTCATCGCCAGCCTTGGCTGGGTGTTCGTCGGCGGCGAGGATTCCTCGGGCCGGGCGGTCAAGCGCGCCCAGTCGTTCGGCAATCCGAAAAAGGCGCAGGCGGCCGCCCGCGCCGCCGCGGCCAACACCCCCGAGCAGCGCCGCAAGCAGATCATGGACCAGCTCAAGGAGGTGGACCGCAAGGAGCGCAAGGCCCGGGTGACCATGTCCGCCAGACTTCGGCAGGCGGGCCTGTCCATGGGCATGCGCACCTTCGTCATCTTCAGCGTCATCTCCGGCCTCGTGTTCGGCCTGCTGGCGCTGGTGCTGGGCCTTAACCCCCTGCTCACGCTGGGCGTGGCCCTGGTCACGGGCGTGGGCCTGCCCCGCTGGGTCGTCGGCTTTCTCGCCCGTCGGCGGATGAAGAGGTTCTCGGGCGAGTTCGCCAACGCCGTGGATGTGATCGTGCGCGGCATCAAGTCGGGCCTGCCGGTGCATGACTGCTTCAAGATCATCGCCCGCGAGAGCCCGGCGCCGCTGGGCCCCGAGTTTCAGCGGCTGGTGGAGGGGCTGGGCGTCGGCCTGACCCTGTCCCAGGCCCTGGACCGCATGTTCGAGCGCATGCCCACGCCGGAACTGCGCTTCTTTTCCATCGTCATCGCCATCCAGCAGAAGACCGGCGGCAATCTGGCCGAGGCGCTCGGCAATCTGTCGACGGTCCTGCGCGCCCGGCGCATGATGGGCGAGAAGATCAAGGCCATGTCCTCCGAGGCCGTCGCCTCCGCCGGCATCATCGGCTCGCTGCCGCCGGCGGTGATGCTGATCGTCATGATCACCACCCCGTCCTACATGATGCTGCTGTTCACCGAACCGCGCGGCCAGATCATGCTGCTGATCTCGGCCATGTGGATGTCCATGGGGATCTTCGTGATGAAGCGCATGATCTCGTTCAAGTTCTAGGGGGCGACTGATGGACCTGATCGCCTTTTTCACGGACGCGCAGAACCTGCTCTCGATCGGCGTGGGCGTGCTGGTCTTCGCCACGGTGGTCACGGTGCTGGGCTCCATGACCCAGGGCGCCCAGCTGGAGGGCCGCATGAAGGCGGTGGCCGTGCGGCGGGAGGAGCTGCGGCGGCGCTCGCGTGAGGCCATCGTCCGCAACGCCCAGGGCGGCCTGCGCCACACCGACGACGGGTTCAAGAAGCGGGTGGTGGAGCGGCTGAATCTCACCAAGCTGCTGGAAGATCCCAAGGTCGCCGACAAGATGGCCCAGGCCGGCTTTCGCGGTCCGCGGCCCCTGACCACCTTCTACTTCTTCCGCTTCGCCACGCCGTTCGTGTTCCTGGCCGTGGCGATCTTCTATTTCTATGGCCTTGGCGTGATGGACCTGCCGTCCATGTCGCGGCTGGCGGTGACCGTGCTGGCGTTCGGCGTCGGCTTCTACGCCCCGAACCTCTATCTCGAGAATCGCATCGCCAAGCGGCGGACCTCGATCATGCAGGCCTTTCCCGACGCCCTGGACCTGATGCTGATCTGCGTGGAGTCCGGCATGTCCGTGGACGCCGCCATCGCCAAGGTCAGCCAGGAGATCGGCGGTCGCTCGATCGAACTGGCCGAGGAGCTGTCCCTCCTGTCAGCGGAGCTCAGCTATCTTCCGGACCGGCGGCTGGCCTACGAGGGCATGTCCAGGCGCACCAACCACCCGGGCGTGAAGGCGGTCATGACCTCCATGATCCAGGCCGAGCAGTACGGCACCCCGCTCGGCAACGCCTTGCGCGTCATGGCCAAGGAAAACCGTGACCTTCGTCTCTCCGCGGCCGAGAAGAAGGCGGCCTCGCTGCCGGCCAAGCTGACCGTGCCGATGATCGTCTTCTTCCTGCCTGTGCTGTTCATCGTCATCCTGGGCCCGGCGATCATCAAGATCCAGGACATGTAGGGCGCCGCGCGCCGCGCGGCCTTTGCTCTTGCTCTATGCTCGCGTCGCGGACGCTCGCGGCTTGAGGGCGTTTCCTGCCCTAAGCCCTAAGCCCTAAGCCCTACGGCCTTTGGCCTATCGCCCCGACAGGGATTCCCAGGTGCGCTGGGTGGCTGCGGTCGCCGGGGCGCCCGCCTGTTCGCCCAGCCACTGCAGGTTGCGGTCCGCCTGTTCGGGCGGCAGATCCCGGCGGAGGATCTGTTCGGCCTCGCTGCGGTTGCCGTTCAGCCCCAGCACCAGCGCCAGGTTCTGGCGCATCTGAAGGCTGGCGCCGGGCTGGGCCACAGCGCGGCGCAGCAGCGGCTCCGCCCCGGCGGAGTCGCCGTTCGCCACCATGGCCATGGCCATATTGGACAGGACAGCCGGATTTTCGGGCGACAGGCGGAGCGCGGCGGTCCAGGCCAGCTGGGCGTCGGCGTGGCGGCGCACCTGCTGATAGGCGACGCCCAGCAGGGACAGGGGACGCCAGTCGTTCGGGGATGCGTCGCGGGCCTGCTCCAGCGCCGCTATGCCGTAGAACGCCTGACCCCGTGCAATATGGGCCCGGCCCACTTCCAGCATGGCGTCAACATTGTCCGGCTGGAGCATGAGCACGCCCTGGGCCGCCTCGGCGGCGCGGTCGTGACGCCCCAGCTCCCGCAGGGCCTGGGCCAGTCGCACGCCCGCGACCGGGTCATCCGGATTCAGCTCGGCTTCACGACCCCAGAACACCGAGCGCGCCAGCGGATCGGCCCGCTCATAGGCGGCGCGCTCCTGCTCCGTGGCGGGGCGCGCGCCGGGCGCGGCGTCCTGGGCGAGGGCGGGGGCGGTCGAGCCGAGAATCAGGGCGGCGGTTGCGGCGAGGGTCAGCTTGCGCGACATGGATCGGGTCCGAACGGTTTCTGCACCCCGGAGTCTGGGCCGTTCGCGTCAATCCTTGGTTAATCCCTGAAAGACCGCCATGTCCGACGCCGTCATCGCCGCCACCGACGCCCATGCCGTTCCGATCCGCCTCGTCGCCGCCGGCGCCGGGATCGCCGACCGTCAAGCCGCCGCCTGGGCCCGGTCCAACGATTTCAAGGGCGCCCGGGGCGAGGTGCTGGCGGTTCCGGACGCAGACGGCGCAATCCAGACGGTGCTGTGGGGCGCCGGCGAGACGTTCGATCCCATGACCGCGCGCGCCCTGCCCGCCCGGCTGCCGGCCGGCGACTATGCCTTCGAGGGGCTGGAAGACGAGGACGCCGCCCTGGCGGCGCTGGCCTTCGCCCTGGGGGCCTACCGGTTCGACCGCTACAAGCCGAAGTCGGACAAGGGCGCCGTTCGTCTCGTCGCGTCGGCCGGCGTCGACCTGGGGGATCTGACCCGCATCGCCGCGGCCGCCGCCCTCGCCCGCGAGATGGTGGACACGCCCGCCGCCGACATGGGGCCGCTGCAGATCGAGACCATCGCCCGGGAGATCGCTGAGGAATCGGGGGCCGCGATGACGGTCATCACCGGCGATGATCTGCTGGAGGCGAATTATCCGGCGGTTCACGCCGTGGGCCGGGCCGCCGCGCCGCACCGGGCCCCTCGCCTGATCGAGATCGGCTGGAATCTGGACAAAACCGACATGCCGCTGGTGGCCCTGGTGGGCAAGGGCGTGGTGTTCGATTCCGGGGGCCTCGACATCAAGCCCGCCGCCGGCATGCGGAACATGAAGAAGGACATGGGCGGCTCGGCTCACGCCCTGGCGCTGGGACGGCTGGTCATGCAGGCCAGGCTGAACGTCCGGCTGGTGGTGCTGGTGGCCGCTGTGGAGAACGCCATCTCGGCCGACGCCTTCCGGCCGGGGGACATTCTCTCCACCCGGGCCGGTCTCACCGTGGAGGTCGGCAATACCGACGCCGAGGGCCGCCTGATCCTGGCCGACGCCCTGGCGCGGGCAGGGGAGCACCAGCCGGACCTCACCCTCGATTTCGCCACCCTGACCGGGGCCGCCCGCATCGCACTCGGGCCCGAGCTGCCGCCGGTCTATACCGATGACGACGCCTTGGCCGCCGATCTCGCGCAGGCCGCGCGTCGGACCCGCGATCCCTTGTGGCGCATGCCGCTGTGGGCCGGCTACAGCGACAGCCTCAACAGCGAACTGGCCGATCTGCGCAACGATTCCGCGCCCTGGGCCCAGGGCGGATCGATCACCGCCGCCCTGTTCCTCAAGCGCTTTGCGCCGAAGACGGGCGCGTGGGCGCATCTGGACATTTTCGCCTGGAATCCCCGCGCCCGCCCCGGCCACCCGGAGGGCGGAGAGGCCCAGGGCCTGCGCGCCTGTTTCGCCATGCTCGGCGCGCGGTATGGCCGCTGACCGCCGATATTAACCGGCCCTTCGGCTTCGCGATCTAGAGTGCGTGTTCCTGATCCACGGACGGCGCAGACTTGTCTTCACTCCTCGCCCTTGACCCGCGCGTGACCCTGGCCCGGCCTGATCTGGCCGAGCTGGCCATGGAGGGCGTGCTTGAGGCCGGGCAATACCGTGAGGTCACACCCATGCAGTGCCTGCTGCCCGTGACGCCGGTTCGTCACCGGGCCGACGATGCGGCCGCTCTGGTCGACCAACTGGTCTTCGGGGAAGTCTTTGACGTGCTTGAGCTCTCGGGCGGCTGGGCCTGGGGCCGGTCCCGACGGGACGGCATGGTGGGCCATGTGGCGGTCGAAGCGCTGACGGACGCGGTGATGGAGCCGACGCACCGGGTGGGCTCGGTGGATACGCCGATCTTTGACACGCCGGCCTTCAACCGCCCGGACGATGGGCCGGTCGTGACTCTGGCCCTGAATGCCCTGGTCACGATTGTGGAGACCCAGGGCGCCTTCGCCCGCGCCGCCCGTCTGGGCTGGATCGCCCTGGCTGATCTGGCCGATTTTCACGCCTTCGACTCCGAACCCGCCGCCGTGGCCGAACGCTTCGTGGGCGCGCCCTTCCAGACCGGCGGTCGGGACCGCACCGGTCTGGACGCCCCCGCCCTCGTGCAGCAGGCCCTGTACGCCTGCGGCGTCGGCTGTCCCCGCGCGGCGGATCAGCAGCAAGAGCTTGGCCGTCCGGCGGATGTCGGCGCCCTGATGCGGGGCGATCTGGTCTTCTGGCCCGATCATGTGGCCATGATGCTGGACGCCGAGCGCCTGATCCACGCGGACCCGGACCGGGGCGTGGCGGTGGAGGCCCTGGCCGACGCCCTTGTCCGCCGGGACGCTCCGAGCGCCTGCCGACGTCTCTAGGCCGCCTCCGGTAGCGCGCACGAAAAAGGCCCGGACCTTTCGGGGCCGGGCCTCTTGTCGTCGGATGATCAGCCTCAGTTCTGGGGAGAACTGCTCTCCGCAGGCTGCGCCGGGCTGGTGATTTCCTGTCCCGGCTGCGCGCCGAAGTCGTCGAGCGGTGTCTGTTCCAGGCCCTCGGCCTCAACGCCTTCGCCGTCGATCGGGGCCTCAGCCTCACCCTCGGCCTCAGCGCCCGGCTGGCGCGAGGGATCGGGCGCGGGGATGGCGTAGCCGCCCGAGCCCTGCGAGCGCAGGTAGGCGATCAGGGCCACCCGCTCCTCGGTGTTGCGGATGCCGGCGAAGGACATCTTGGTGCCGCGCACATGGCGCGACGGGGCCGTGATGAACTGGTCCAGCTCATCATAGGTCCAGGTGGGGTTCGCGGCGGCGTGCTCGCGCAGGGCGGGCGAATAGTCGAAGCCGGCGGCGTGCAGGATCGGACCGCCGACCACGCCGTACAGGTTCGGGCCGATGCCGTTGGCGCCGCCCTGATTGACGGTGTGACAGGCCGCGCAGCGGGCGAAGGCGCGCTCACCGGCCGCGACGTCGGCCACCGGCAGGACCGTGCCCCAATCCGGCGCCAGCTCCACCTCGGCCTCGCCGGCCGCGGCTTCCTCGGGCGCGTCGATGAAATAGCCCATCTTTTCCGGCGGTTCGCTGGAGTAGATGAAGCCAGACACCTGATTCACCACCACGATGGCGAACACGGTCGCCAGACCGGCGCCGAAAATCTTGTTCCACTTCAGATCGCCGCTCATGCGCGTGGTCGAGTCCCGTGTAGAGGGCCGAAATCCGGCCAAGGTCATGGTTTGCGGCTGTCTTACACGCCCCGGCGGGGTTCGCAACCGCCTGAAAGGCGTCCCGGCGTCGCAGGGGTCAGTCTTCGGCGTCGGCCCAGGCCTGCAACAGGGTGCGGGCGATGGCGACCGGCGGGGGGGGCAGAACCTCGGCATGGGTTCCGGCCAGCACGGCGCGGGCCTCCTCGCGGGTCAGCCAGGCCACGGCTTCAAGTTCGGTCTGGTCCGGCGCGGCCCGGTCATGGCTGACGTCGCAGATCAGGCCGATCATCAGCTGGGACGGAAACGGCCAGGGCTGGCTGGAGTGATAGCGCACGGTGGTGATCTCGAGCCCCGCCTCTTCCTCCACCTCGCGGGCGCAGGCCTCCTCGATGCTTTCACCCGGCTCCAGAAACCCCGCCAGGGCCGACATGCGGCCCGCCGGCCAGGAGGCCTGACGCCCCAGCAGGCAGCGGCCTTCAAAGACCGGCAACATGATCACAACCGGGTCGACGCGCGGGAAGTGCTCGGCCTTGCAGGCTGGACAAGCCCGTCGCCAGCCGCCGCCGGAATCCCGGGTCTCGGTCCCGCAGGCGGCGCAGAAGCCGTGCCGCCGCCGCCAGTCGAACAGGGACTTGGCCGCCCCCGCCATGGCCGCCTCGTGGCCCGGAAGGAGGGCGGCGGCGGCCCGCATGTCATGGAACGCTCCCAGACCCATGACCGGCCCGGCCGCCGGATCGGCCGCCCCTTCGAACTCCACGGCGAAAACCGGCTCATCCTTCCAGAGGCCCAGGAAGGCGCGGCGATCCCGGGTCAGGTCCATGGCGTGGGGCATGGACAGCCAGGCCAGGCGCGGCCCGTCGGCGTGATCCTCCAGCAGGGGCCGCCCCTCCCACAGCGCCAGCGCCAGGGCGTGGGGGCTCTGCTCCTGCTCCGCGATCCACTCGGGATCGTTGCGCCGGTCTCCGGCCCGGTCCAGCGGGTTTCCGGAAAAGGTGTTCTGGGGAAAGGCCATCCCTGAGTATCTAGAAGGCGGGGCCGGGCGCCGGAAGGCCCCCGCTTGATCAATCGGCGTTTAGACGCCATATCTCCTCTCGGAGATCGGTGCGGGCGGAGGCTTCGCCAACCTGGTCAGGGCCGGAAGGCAGCAGCCACAACGAATTCCCCTTCGGGTCGTGTCGGTCTCCACCTCCATTCTTTGTTGCCCTATCGCTCGGCCCGCGGGGCCTCGCTGCTTGAGGGCGTTTTTCCGAAACTGTTGGAAATCGAGCGCGTCGTCTTCGCAGCGGCGGACTTCGCGCGCTATGACAGGGCATGAGCGATACGGACCTGAAATCGGACGGCCCTCCCTGGGAGGACGACGCCCTTGACGGCGGCGCGCCTGAGGTCGAGGTCGAAGAGCGCGACCCCAACACCGACGACATGTTCGGCGCTCCGGCCGTGGCGCCCGCGCCCGTCGAAGCCCCGGTGCAAGCGCCGACCGCGGCCGCGCCCGCCGCGCCGCCGACCGATGACGTCGCCTACACCGTTCTGGCGCGCAAGTACCGGCCGCTCACCTTCGAGGACCTGATCGGTCAGGAGGCGATGGTGCGGACGCTCACCAACGCCTTTTCCAGCGGCCGTATCGCCCACGCGTTCATGCTGACCGGGGTGCGCGGGGTGGGCAAGACCACCACCGCCCGCCTGCTGGCCCGCGCCCTGAACAATGAATCCGACACCATCGACCGTCCCTCCCTGGCCCTGACGGCCAACGGCCGCCACGACGCGGCCATCATGGAAGGGCGGCACATGGACGTCATGGAGATGGACGCCGCCAGCCACACCGGCGTCAGCGACATCCGCGACATCCTGGACAGCGTCCGCTACGGCCCGGTCGAGGCGCGCTACAAGGTCTATGTGCTGGACGAGGTGCACATGCTCTCGACCCAGGCCTTCAACGCCCTGCTGAAGACCCTGGAAGAACCGCCGCCCCACGCCAAATTCGTCTTCGCCACCACCGAGATCCGCAAGGTGCCGGTGACCATCCTGTCGCGCTGCCAGCGCTTCGACCTTCGCCGGGTCGAGCCCGAGATCCTGTCCGGACACCTGGCGAAGGTGGCGGACAAGGAAGGCATGAAGATCGACAGCGAGGCCCTGGCCCTGATCGCCCGGGCCGCCGAGGGCTCGGTGCGCGACGGTCTGTCCCTGCTGGATCAGGCCCTGGTCCAGGCCGAGGGCGGCCAGATGGTCAAGGCCGAGGTGGTGCGGGACATGCTGGGCCTGGCCGACCGCACCCAGACCATCGGCCTGTTCGAAAGCCTGATGGGCGGCCGCACCCCCGAGGCGCTGGAGATGTTTCGCCAGCTCTACGGCTTCGGCGCCGATCCGACCCAGGTGGTCAACGATCTGCTGGAGCACTGCCACGCGGCGTCGGTCTCCAAGATGCTCGGCCCGGCCGCCACGCGCCTGCCCAATGATCAGGCCCAGAGGCTGGCGGCGCTGGGCGCCTCCATTTCGGCCGGCACGCTGTCGCGGGTGTGGTCCATGCTGCTGAAGGCCCACGAGGAGGTGCGTCGCGCGCCGAACCCTGCGGACGCCGTGGAGATGGCCATTGTCCGCCTCGCCTACGCCGCCGACCTGCCCGGGCCTGAAGAAGCGCTGAAGAAACTGCAGTCCGGCGAACCTGTGGGCGGCGGCTCCGGCCCGTCCACGCGTGGCGGTGGCGGTGGAGGCGGGGCCAGCGCCCAGGTCGCGGCGCGGCCCGACGTCCAGGCCGAGACGCTTCCGGATCCGCAGACCTTCGACCAGACCGTTGCCCTGATCGGCGAGAAGCGCGACATCGGCCTGCAGATGGACGTGCAGCGCTATGTGCGCCTGATCGCCTTCAAGCCCGGCGCCATCACCTTCGAGCCCGTCCCCGGCGCGCCCCATGACCTTGCCCGGCGGCTGGCCTCACGACTCAAGGACTGGACCGGCCGGACCTGGCTGATCGCGGCCAACGGCCAGGGCGGCGGCGAAACCCTGATCGAGCGCGACCGGCGGGAAAAGGATGTGGCGCGTCAGGCGATCCTGGACGACCCCTTCGTCAGGGCGGTCATGCAGACCTTCCCGGGGGCGGAGCTTGGCGAGGTCCGCACCCTGGCGCCCGCTGCGCCTGAAACGCCCGAGATTCCTGACGACGAGCCCGACGAGGGCTGACGTCGCAAGGCTCTGCGCCGGAGCGTCCGGCCCCCCTTTCCGCAGGACGGAAAAGAGGGGCCGATCACAGAACGATCCTGCTATCGCAGCGTGGCGCTATCCAGGTTCAGGTCGTCCAGCGAGATGACCTCCACGTCGGGATAGACGGCGCGCAGGCCGTCGATGAACAGGGAGGCGTCGCCGACGATGACGAGGCTGGTTCCGTCCACCGCGAGGGTCCGGCCGACAGCGGCCTGGACTTCTTCAGGCGTGACCGCGTTCACCCGGCCGGCATAGGCCGCCAGATCGCTCATGGGCAGGTCATACAGGGCAAGGTTGGCGACCCAGCTGCCCAGTCCGTCCACGGTCTCCAGCGACCGGCCGAAGCCGCCCACCAGCGTGGCCTGACGGGGTCCCAGCTCGGCCTCCGACGCCGGCTCGGCGGCCAGACGGGCCAGTTCGGCCATGATCAGCCCGGCGACCTCGACGGCGTTTTCATTGGGCGTCTGGGTCGAGGCGGTGAAGACGCCCTGATCCGCGCGCGCGCCCAGCGAGGCGCCGGCGCCGTAGGACAGGCCGCGCTTGATGCGGATTTCCTGATTCAGGCGCGACGAGTAGCCGCCGCCGAGCAGGTTGGTGCCCACCAGCAGCGGGTAATAGTCGGCGTCGTCCCGCTCCACGCTGCGGCGCGCGGCCACCACGGCCGCCTGACCGGCGCCGGGCTGATCGACCACCACGACGCGCGGGGCGAGCGGTGCGCCGGCCGAATCGTCCACGGTCGCCGCCGGGGTCGAGGGCTCGGCCCAGTCGCCGAAGGCCTGCTCGGCCAGGGCCCAGGCGGCCTCGGGCGTGATGTCGCCCGAGAACACCAGGGTCGCGGCGGAAGGCCGCCAGTTGGCGGTATGGAAGGCGGCCAGATCATCCCGCGTGATCGCCGGCACCGTGGTCAGGGTGCCCGACCCCGGCGCGCCATAGGGGGCGTCGCCGTAGATCACCCGGCCGACCGCCTGGGAGGCGATGGAGCCCGGCTCGCTCAAGGCGACCCGCAGGCCGTCCAGGGTCTGGCTCTGCTGGCGATCCAGTTCCTCGGCGGAGAAGGCCGGATCGCGCACCAGTTCGGCCATGAGGGTCAGGGTCTGGCCGAACACGTCGGCCGGGGCGTTGGCGTACACGTTGGTGAAGTCCACACCGGCGCCCGCGCCGATGGACGCGCCCAGCTGTTCGATCTGGGTGGCGATCTCCGGGGCCGACAGCCGCGACGTGCCCTGGTTGATCATGGAGGCGGTCAGGTTGGCCACACCCGCGTGGCCTTGCGGATCATCGGCGGTCCCGGCGTCGAAGCTGAGGCGGGCGGAGATCAGCGGCAGACCGGTCGTGGGCGCCACCAGCACACGTACGCCGTTGGCCAGGGTGCGCTCGCTGATCTGCGGCGTGGCGGGCTCCAGCGGCGCGCCCGGCTCGGGGATGGGCACGCGCTCGGCCTCGGGCGCCAGGGTGACAAGCTCGCCGGCCGGGGCCAGATCATCCAGGGTCACCGGCGCCGTCACGTTCAGCACCTGCTCGCTGGGCGGATTGGCGTCGTCGGCGTTCAGATAGCGCACGGTGATGGTGCGTTCCGGCGTCAGATAGCGGCGGGCCACGCGCTGCACGTCGGCGGCGGTGACGGCCTGGATGGCGGCGATCTCGTTGTCGGCCGTGGCCGGATCGCCGGTCATGATCAGCGCCCAGCCGAGCGCCGAGGCGCGCTGGTCGGTGGTTTCCCGCTCGCGCAGGGCGCCGGCCACCAGTTCGTTCTTGGCTTCGGTCAGTTCGGCGTCCGTGACCGGCTCGTCGCGGAACCGGGCGATCTCCGCCTGGATGGAGGCGATGCCCTGTTCCGGCGTCGCGTCTCCGGCCATCAGCGAATAGGCGGCCAGATAGCCCGCCTGCTGGGCGAAATCGGGCATGGAGGACGCCTGGGCGGCGATCTGCTGATCATAGACCAGCGACCGATACATCCGCGAGGACTCGCCGGTGGACAGGATGCCGTCCAGCACCGTCAGGGCCGCCCGGTCCGGATGGTCGTACGCCACCGTGGGCCACGACAGCACCACCGCCGGCAGCGGCACGTTGGGGGCATGGAAGGTCGCCTCGCGCGGGCCGGTGATGTCGGGCTCGGACACGTCGTTGGCGGGCATGGGGCGGTCCGGCCGCTCGAGCGGGGCGAAATACTGGTCGATCCAGCCGTCCAGCTGAGACTGGTCGAAATTGCCGGCCACGATCAGGATGGCGTTGTCGGGCCGGTAGTAGGTCTCGTGGAAGCGCAGCACGTCGTCCAGGGTCGCGGCGTCCAGATCCTCGATGGAGCCGATGCCGGGCCGGCGATACGGATGCTCCTGATAGATCATCTGGGGCATGAACAGGCCGAACAGCCGGCCGTAGGGCGAGGCGAGGATGCGCTGGCGGTACTCGTTCTTGACCACGTCCCGCTCGGAGATGAACGTGTCCTCGTCCACCACCAGCGAGCCCAGGCGCTCGGCCTCGGCGAACAGGATGCGCTCCAGATGGTTGGCGGGCACCACCTCGTGATAGGCGGTCACGTCGTCGGCGGTGAAGGCGTTGTTGTAGCCGCCCACGTCTTCGGTCAGCCGGTCCAGGGTCTCTTCCGGCATGTTGCGGGTGGCCTTGAACAGCAGGTGCTCGAACAGGTGCGCGAAGCCTGACCGGCCCTGCGGATCGTCCTTCGAGCCGACGCGGTACCAGACCTGCACCGCCACATTGGAGGTGTTGGGATCCCGGGCCGTGTAGACCTCCATGCCGTTGTCCAGCACCCGGCGCTGGAAGCCCAGCGGCGGCACCTCGACGCCGGCCGGCGCCTGGGCGACGGCGGTATGGGCGGAAGCGGCCGACCCCTCGAAAGCGATGGCGGGCAGCGCCGCCCCCATCAGAAGCGCCGTGGCGGCGGCGGTGACGATCAGGCGGCGTTTGAACATTTGGGCTTCCCTTGCAGACCGGCGGTCACCATAGGCGCGCGTCGTGACGGTCGCACCTTACCGACCTGTAATGTGCCCGTCGTCAGGTTTCGGCCCACATCCGGAGCAGGTTGCCGATGGTCTTGTCAGTGAGCAGGCGGGGCTCGCCCTCGGGCGTCGACCAGCGCACGCGCTCAAGGTTGAACAGGATCTCACGCTGGTCCTGACGGCGGACCAGGGACTGGATCCAGCCCACGGCGGCCAGGCGCTCGCCGGCGGTGACGGGCGTGACCCGGTGCAGGCGGCCGGTCTGGTAGATCACCGCAGATCCGGCGGCGGGGCGGAACTCGCGCTCGCCGTCCAGGTCGTCCAGCAGCAGGGCGCCGCCCTCATAGGTGGCGGGATCGGACAGGAACAGGGTGAAGGAAAGATCGGTGCGCATCCGCTCGTCGTCCTCGCCCCGCATGGCGGCGTCGTCGGTGTGCAGGCCGTACTGCTGGCCGCCGGAATAACGCGAGAAGATCAGGTTCGACCACCGGGCCGGGCGCACCAGCGGGTGGAACACCGGGTGCCGCTCCAGAGCGTCCCTGACGAACCGGGCCAGGGCCTGGACCGTGGCGTCATCGCCCCGGGCCTGCAGGTTGTCCTTGACCTTGCGAGCCGCAGACCCTGCCGTGGCCTTGCCGTCACGGAACGGGGCCTTGTCCAGCCCGCCGCGCACACGCTCAAGGTCTTCGGCGGAGAGGATATCGGCCAGGACGATCACTGCGGGGACTCCGGATGGGAACAGGTCGGATGGTTAGCGCCCGCCGGCTCCGGACGAAAGGGCGCAACCTCGCATCCAGCTTGAGCGTTGCTGCGACAGGATTCATTCGAGGAGGGCATACCCATGATCATTCGCACCAAACCCTGGCTGGCCATGGCCGCCGTCGCCGTCCTGTCGCTGGGCGCGGTCGCCTGCACAGAAGCCGAGCAGGAACAGGCCGAACAGGACGTCGCCGTCGCCGGCGAGAATATCGAGGAAGGCGCCGCCGAACTGGGCGAGCGCATCGAGTCGGGCGCCATGGAAGCCGCGCGCGGGGTCGAGAACATGGCCGGCGACGCCGCCCAGGAGCTGGAAGAGAACCAGCGCGAAGCCGCCGCCGAAGGCCGTGAAGGCGCGGTGAACCCGGAGACGGGCGACCGGGTCGAGTAAAGTTCGGTTTCGCACCTGCGAACCATTTGCATCTCTGGCGCTCCGGTCTATGGTCCCGCGACCTTTCCCGACCGGAGCGCCTTTTCATGTCCGACACTCGCCTTTTCCGCCCCCGCCTGTGGACCGCCGCCGGCTCCGCCCTGCTGATCGCGGGCGTCGCCGCCTGTTCGGACCAGGGCGGCGAGGCGCCGGCCCAGCCGACCGCCCCGCCCGCCAGCGCGGCCGGCGAAGGCGAGGGCGAGGGCGGTGAAGCGGGCGCGGTGAGCGCCTATGGCGCGGTGCCGGAAGAAAGCCGCCTGGCGCTGCGGCTTCAGCATCTGAAAGGCTTCTTCCTGGTGGCCCAGGCCGCCAGCCCGGTGGAAGGCGAAGCTTCCGCCGCCGCCCTCGCCGGACAGGGCATGCTGGAGGTTTATGACCCGGCCAAGGCTGATTATGACGCTGCGGGCGTGGACGAGGCCGTGCTGCGCCGCGCCGCCGAGAGCGGATCCACCGGCGCGCTGAACGCCGCCATCGCCGAGCTGGACCGCGCCGCTCGCCAGGCGGGCGGCGACGCCGCCGCCGTGGTCACGGGCCTGCTCAACATCTCCACCGGTCTCTATTCGCTGGTGGTGACCGAAGACGGCGTGGATCCGATCGAGTGGCAGCACTCCTACGGCGCGGCCCTGGCGGCCCAACAGGTGGCGGCGCGCGACGGCGACCTGCGTCCGGTTCGCGACGAGATCGACGCCTTCGTCGCCAACTGGACGGCCGTCACCGCGCCCACCGAGCCGGCCGAGGCCACGGCGCCGGGCGAACTTCAGGCCCAGGCCTCGCGCATCGAGCTGAGCCTGTCGGGAGTCTGAGCCGGCCATGGCGGGGATTTGAACCCGGGGGGCGCGGGGCTTAAGGAAGGGCGCAATGACGCCCTGCGGGGCGCGCCGTTCACGGAGTCCCCACATGATCCGCCCCTCCGCCCTCGCCATCGCGGCCGCCCTGGCCCTCTCCGGCGGGCTGTCCGCCTGCGCCACCATGCCCGTGACCGAGGTCGTCGGGCCGCAGATCCCCATGCAGGTGCAATACGTGGCCGACGCCCATTCCCACGCCCGGCCCGAGATCGCGCGGGTCCACCACGTGGACCTGAACCTGATGGCGGACTTCGACCGGCGCATGCTGGCGGGCACGGCCAGCCTGGACATCACGGCTGAACCGGGCGCGGACGAGATCATCCTCGACATCCGCGACCTGGACATCCACGGCGTGCGCTCGGACGACGGCCCGCTGGACTACGCCATCGGCGACGAGAGCCCCTTCCTGGGCAAGCCGCTGATCATCGCGATCCCCTTCACCGAAGGGCGCATCCACATCGACTACTCCACCCGGCCTGACGCGGCGGCGCTGCAGTGGCTGACGCCGGAACAGACGGCGGGCGGACAGCTGCCCTATCTGTTCAGCCAGGGCCAGGCGATTCTGACCCGCACCTGGATCCCGACCCAGGACAGCCCCGGCATCCGCCAGACCTATTCCGCCCGCATCACCGTGCCCGAGGACATGAAGGCGGTGATGAGCGCCGAGATGCTGACCCCCGATGGCGAGGTCACGCCGGACGGCCGGCGCGCCTTCCGCTTCCGTCTGGATAATCCGGTGCCGCCCTATCTGATCGCCATCGGCGTGGGCGACATCGCTTTCCAGCCGCTGGGCGCGCGCACCGGCGTCTACACCGAGCCGTCCATGCTGGAACGCTCGGCGGCGGAGTTCCCCGAGGTCGAGGCCATGGTCGAGGCGGCCGAGGATCTCTACGGCCCCTACATCTGGGGCCGCTACGACATGCTGGTGCTGCCGCCCAGCTTCCCGTTCGGCGGCATGGAGAACCCGCGCCTGACCTTCGCCACCCCCACCATCATCGCCGGCGACCGGTCGCTGGTGTCGCTGGTGGCGCACGAGCTGGCCCACAGCTGGTCCGGCAATCTGGTCACCAACGCCACCTGGGACGACTTCTGGCTCAACGAGGGCTTCACCGTCTATTTCGAGAACCGGATCATGGAGGCCATCTACGGCCCCGAGCGGGCCGAAATGCTCCGGGCGCTGGAGTGGACCGAGCTTCAGGCCGAACTGGCGGAGCTGCCGGCTGCGGACCAGCACCTGCATCTGGACCTGGCCGGGCGGGACCCGGACGAGGGCATGACCTCGATCGCCTACAACAAGGGCGCCTTCTTCCTGCGCACCATTGAGCGGACCGTGGGCCGAGAGCGGTTCGACGGCTGGCTGCGCGGCTATTTCGACCGCAACGCCTATCGCCCCATGACCACGGCCATGTTCCTGGCCGATATCCGCGAGCACCTGATCGGGGGGGATGCGGCCCTGGAAGCCGAACTGCAGATGGACGCCTGGATCTACGGTCCCGGCCTGCCCTCCAATGCGGTCCAACCCGCCTCCAACGCCTTCACCGAGGTCGAGGCCCAGGTGCAGGCCTTCGTGAACGGAACCCCGGCGGCCCGGCTGAACACCGGCGATTGGGTGACGCAGGAGTGGCAGCACTTCCTCGGCTCCCTGCCCGAAACCATGACCGACGCCCAGCTGGCCGATCTGGACCGCGCCTTCAGCCTGTCCGAAGCGGGCAACAGCGAGATCCTGTTCGCCTGGCTGATGATCGCCGTGCGCCACCAGTACGACCCGGCGGTTCCGGCGCTGGAACAGTTCCTGACCGGCATGGGCCGTCGCAAATTCACCCAGCCCCTGTATGTGGCCCTGATGGCCGAAGGCGACTGGGGCCGTCCGCTGGCCCGGCGCATCTATGAAGAGGCCCGGCCCGGCTATCACCCCATCACCACCGGCTCGGCCGATCCGGTGGTTCGCGGGCAATAGCCTAGAGGTTGACCACCTCGAACCCGTCCTCGCGCGCCAGCCGCTCGGCCAGAACCGAGCGGTGGCAGCCCGCGTGGTCCGCCTCGAAGCACAGCAGGGCGACGGGCCGCTCGCGCGCCAGATCGCGCAGCTGTTCGAACGCCAGCTGGCTGTCGGGCTCGGCCATGTGATCGGCGAAGATGGCGCGCATCTCGTCGATCCGGCCCTTGCGGGCGGCGTCGCGGCCGGTCTTCGGCGTGCCCAGGGCGCGCAAATGGACGTAGTCGATGTCCGCTGCCTTCAGGCTTTCGCCCAGCACCGTCTTGGAGAACCCGGCCCGGCGTGAGGCGGCGACGGCGCGCACGTCGATCAGACGCTGAACCCCGGCGGCCTTCAGCCGCGCGATCACGGCGGCCTGGGGCTCGCCCTCGTATCCGATGGTGAACAGTTTCATGCGTCGAATATGGGCCGCCCGGGGCCGCGCGCCAGCGGCGCCGAACGTCGGTCATGCGGAAAGGCTTTCACCCGGCCCGCGCGCTCGCCATATAGGCCCCATGGCGATGCGTGGTGAACGCTCGGGCCGTCGACGCGCCGACCCGGAGGTCCGCGCCCAGATGGCCGGGGTCGAGACAAGGGCGGAGGGACCGGGGACGCTCAGCGCGCTCATGGACCTGGCGCGTCTGGTGGGCCGCTCGCGGGCCCCGTGGCTCAGGACCCGGCTGACCGGCGCCATCCTCCTGACCCTGATGGGCAAGGCGCTGGGCGTGCTGGCCCCGCTGGCCCTGGGTGCGGCGGTCAACCGGCTGGCGGCCGATCAGGGCGCCGCCGTGGGCGTTGCGGCGGGCTTCGTGGCCTTCGCGGTGGGCTGGGCGGTGATCCGGTTCCTGTCGTCCGCCGCGCCGCAGCTGTCGGACATGGTGTTCGCCCCGGTGCGCCAGGCGGCCCAGCGGACCACGGCGGCGGAGACCTTCGCCCACGCCCTGAACCTGTCGCTGGATTTCCACCAGACGAAACGATCCGGCTCCCTGTCCCGGACGGTCGAGCGCGGCTCGCGCGCCGTGGACTTCCTGCTGCGCATCCTGGCCTTCAACCTGATCCCCACGGGGCTCGAGCTGATCCTGGCCGCCGGGGTGCTGGCGGGGGCCTATGACTGGCGCTTCGGGGCCGTGGCCGTGGCGGTGGTGGTGATCTATGCGGTGATCACCTTCGCCATCTCCAATTGGCGGCTGGAGCATCGCCGCATCATGAACGCGGCCGACTCCGAGGCTGCGGGCCAGGCTGTGGACGCCCTGCTGAACTATGAGACCGTCAAGGCTTTCGGGGCCGAGGCCCGCGCCGCCGACAGCTACGAGCGGGCGCTGGGCGTCTATGGCGATGCGGCGGTCAAGGCCAACAACTCGCTGGCGGTCCTGAACATGACCCAGGGCCTGATCATGAACGTCGGTCTCGGCGTCATGGCGGTCATGGCCGGGTTCGAGGCGGCGGCCGGGCGCATGGGGCCGGGCGACGTGACCGCCGCCGTGCTGATCCTGATCTCGCTGTACGCCCCCCTGAACATCCTGGGCTTCGCCTATCGCGAGATCCGCCAGTCCTTCATCGACATGGAGGAGATGCTGAAGGTCACGCGCCAGTCGCCCCAGGTGGCCGATGCGCCCGGAGCTCCGGACCTGCCGCCGCCCGCCGACGACCGGGGCGGGGCCGTGACGTTCGAGGATGTGGGTTTCCGGCATTCCTCGCGCGCCACCGGTCTGGACGACATCAGCTTCGTCGCCGCCCCGGGCACGACCACGGCGCTCGTCGGACCGTCGGGGGCGGGCAAGTCCACCATCGTCAAACTGGCCCTCCGTCTGCTGGACCCGCAGTCGGGGCGCGTCCTGATCGATGGCCTGGACGTGCGAACCGTCACCCAGGCGTCCCTCCGCCGCGCCGTGGCCCTGGTCCCGCAGGACGTGGCCCTGTTCAACGACACCCTGGCGGTCAACATCGCCTTCGCCAGACCGGGCGCGTCCGAGGCCGAGGTCTGGGCCGCCGCCGACGCCGCCGAACTGGGCGACTTCATCCGGGGCCTGCCCGAGGGCATGGAAACGAAGGTGGGCGAACGCGGCCTGAAGCTGTCCGGCGGCGAGCGCCAGCGGGTCGGCATCGCCCGCGCCCTGCTGGCCGATCCGCGCATCCTCATTCTGGACGAGGCCACCAGCGCCCTGGACAGCCGCACCGAACAGGCGATCCAGAAGACCCTGCGCAAGGCCCGCGCCGGGCGCACCACCCTGGTGGTCGCCCACCGCCTGTCCACCATCGCCGACGCCGACCAGATCCTGGTGCTGAAGGACGGCCGCATCGTGGAGCGCGGCACCCACATGGAGCTGGTCGCCCGTCAGGGCGGCGAATACGCCGCCTTGTGGCGCAAGCAAACCCGCGGGGCCCGCGCCGCCGTCTGATTCTGCACGGGCCGGCGGCTTGCCGAGGACAGGGATTTTCGCAAAACTGGCGCTGGAAGGGGCGACAGGCGCCCTTGTGGAGGCCTTGATGTCTTTCCGGATGGGCGCTTGCGGCGCCGCCATGATGTCCGTCCTGTGGGCGGGCCCCGCCCTGACGGAGAACATCGTCCTGGACTGCGAGGTGCAGGTCCAGGTGCTGTCCCAGCCCGATGGGCGCCTCCTGGAGACCGCAGACCGGGGCACCTGGAGTTTCTCCATCTATCCCGGGGATTCGACCAGGATTCACGTCGTCCGATCGAACGCCTATTTGCCGCCCAACGTGGCGGGCGCGGATCCCTTCAACAACCACCTGGATGAGGACGTCTGGGTCACCGACGACGCCTACCAGTTCTGTCCCGAAGCGTTCGGCCGGTGCGGCGAGGCCTGCATCGAGATCTACGAGGCCTGCGGCCCCGACATCACGGCGCGCCATGTCGAGGCCGGCTGGCACCGCATCCAGGAGGCCCGGCTCGACCGGCGCAGGGGCGCCTTCCAGGTGACGATGGACGTCTTCGACCCGGCCGTGGGCGCGGTGCGGCGCCAGGTCTATTCCGGTCCCTGCACCCGCCTGCCCGAGCCGCAGTTCTGACCGGACATCCCGGTCTTCCGCCGGTCAGCGCGTCAGATCCTCCAGCGCGCGCCTGTGTTGCGCGATCCGGCGGGCGCAACGGTGCTGGTGGCGCAGATAGAAGGCCAGTCCGCCGACCACGAACAGGACCCCGACCGCGTACAGGACGGTCAGGTCATCACCCTCCGGGTACGCGGCCACGGCGAGCCCCAGGAACACGGCCGCGCCGAGGGTGATCACGATGCCCGCCCAGGCCCAGCGACGCCCGGCCTCGGCCTGACGGATGGCGGCGGTCAGGGCCTGTTCCGGGGTTTCCAGATCCTCCGGCGTTCGCGTTCCACGCGCCCACACGGTCATGGCGAGGGAGAACAGGCCGAAGACAACGGCCGCCGCCCCCACCAGCCACTGGTCCGACGGCCTTGTGGCCAGGACCCAGACGCCGAGGCCTGCCGCAATCAGGCACGCGGCCATCTCGAACAGATAATTCAGCTGCCCCAGCCGAGCGCGGCGGCGCACCTGCCTGGCCAGTCTGGCCAGCGCCTGATCGTCATGGGCCGGCGCGGTCCAGGCGTCGCTCAGGTCGGTCCAGTCTTCGTCGGGCGTCATGACGAGGCCTCCGGGTTCATAAGATCTTTCAGGGCCGCCCTGGCGCGGGTCAGGCGAATGGAGACGGCGTTGGCGTTCAGCCCCAGCATGGGGCCGATCTCGGCGGGGCTGAATCCTTCCAGCGTCAGCACGGCGGGCTGGCGCAGGGACAGGGGCAGGGCCCGCACCGCCTCGGTCAGTCGCGCCCGCAAATCCTCGGCCTCCACCTGCTCGTGGGGCGTGGGATCGTCGGACGGCATGGCCTCGTCCAGCGGCGCGCGGCGCGGCTGCACGGCCTCCCTGGAGACATGGGTCACGGCCCGGTTGTGGGCCACCCGCGCCAGGAACGCCTTGACCGGCGCCTCGCCGCGAAAGCGGGGCAGCGCGCGCCAGACGGCCAGCAGGATGTCCTGCTCCAGCTCGCGGCGCCGCTCGGGATCGGCCTCATAGCTGCCGGCGATGCGGCGCAGCATCGGGCCGTGCCGGGCCAGCAGCGTCTCGAAGTCCCGGTCCTGTCCCAATCCCATGCCCCCGACCATCGGCGATACGATTTCCGCCGTCACCTCTGAAAGACTCCCGACGCGGGCGAGACTTTCATTCCGAGGGCGGGAAATCGCCGCCGAACCGAGGAAACCCGCCATGACCATCGAAAACGCCGCCCCCGCCCCTGCCGCGCCGGAGAAGACCAGCGTCCTGAAGAAGGGCCGCGGCTTCCTGATCGTGCTCAGCATCGCCGTGGGCGTCGCCGCCGTCGCCGCGTGGATCGCCCTGGGCGCGGGGCTCTATATGGATGTGTCGCGCCAGACCCGGCTGATCCTGGTCGTGGTCGCCGCCGTCGCCACCGAGGCCCTGTTCTGGAGCATCGCCGCGACCCTGGGCCTGTCGGTGCTGGAGGCGCGCAAGCGCATCTGGCGCAGGATCACCGGCCGGGGCCGCGCCGAGGCCTGATCACCGCCGCCCGAACAGCTTCTCCAGGTCGTGCAGCTTCAGCTCCACATAGGTGGGGCGGCCGTGGTTGCACTGCCCGGAGTGGGGCGTGGCCTCCATCTGGCGCAGCAGGGCGTTCATCTCGGGCGCCGACAGCACCCGGCCCGAACGCACCGAGCCGTGGCAGGCCATGGTCCCGCACACCTCGCCCAGCCGCTCGGTGAGGGCCAGGGCCGAGCCGTGTTCGGACAGGTCGTCGGCGATGTCGCGGATCAGCCCCTGCACGTCGCAGTCGCCCAGCAGGGCCGGGGTCTCGCGCACCAGCACGGCGCCGGCCCCGAACGCCTCGACGATCAGGCCCAGCGCGGCCAGTTCGTCGGCCCGGTCCGCAACCCGCTCCGCCTCGGCCGGGTCCAGTTCCACCACCTCGGGGGTCAGCAAGGCCTGTCGCGTCACCGCGCCCTCGGCCATCTGGGCCTTCATGCGCTCATAGACGAGACGCTCGTGGGCGGCGTGCTGGTCCACCACGACCAGACCGTCGCGGGTCTGGGCCACGATGTAGTTGGCGTGCAGCTGCGCCCGCGCCGCGCCCAGCGGATAGTCCAGCGGGTCGATGAACCCGGCGGCCTCGCCGGACGGCGGGGCGTCCGGGGGCGCCGGCCAGGCCGTCTCCACGCGGGCCGAGCGCTCGTTGAGGCCGGGAATGATCTGCGCCGCCGCCTCGGGCCGGCTCCATCCGGTCCACCCGCTCCAGCCTTCTGCGGCGGGCGCAGAGGGGCTGTAGGGCGCGGCCACGCCCGCATGGGGCTGGAACCCGGACAGGGCGTCGGCCGCCACGGTGGTGGAGGCCCGGTGCCCCGCCGCCGCCAGGGCGTGGCGCAGGGCGCCCACGATCAGGCCGCGCACCATGGCCGGGTCGCGGAACCGCACCTCCGCCTTGGCCGGGTGCACATTGACGTCGACGGATAGCGGATCGATGTCCAGGAACAGGGCCGCCGCCGGATGCCGGTCCCGCGCCAGGAAGTCGGCGTAGGCGCCGCGCAGGGCGCCCTGCAGCAGGCGATCCTTCACCGGGCGACCGTTGACGAACAGGAACTGGTGCGCCGCATTGCCGCGCGAATAGGTTGGCAGGCCCGCATAGCCGGACAGGCGGACGCCGTCGCGGGACTGGTCGATCAGCAGGGCGTTGTCCTCGAAATCCCGTCCCAGCAGCGCCGCCAGCCGCTTCAGCCGTCCCTCGTCGCCGGGGTGTTCGGCGGGCAGGCGCAGGGTGGTTTTGCCGTCCAGCGTGAGGGTGAAGGCCGTCGCCTCGTGGGCCATGGCCTGGCGCTTGATCTCGTCCGAGATGGCCATCGCCTCGGCCCGGGCCGACTTCATGAACTTCAGGCGCGCCGGCGTGGCGTAGAACAGGTCGCGCACCTCCACCCGCGCCCCGTGATCGCCGGGAAAGGCGCCCGGCGCGATGGGGCGCTGGTCCCCGCCTTCCACCGCCACGGCCCAGGCTTCGGGCGCGCCCATGGCCCGGGTGGTGATGGTCAGACGCGCCACTGAACCGATGGATGGCAGGGCCTCGCCGCGAAAGCCGAGGGTGAAGATGCGCAGCAGGTCCACATCGCCCGCGTCATCCGCCTCCAGTTTGGAGGTGGCGTGCCGCTCCACCGCCAGCGGCAGTTCCTCCTTGGGAATGCCCTTGCCGTCGTCGGCGATCAGGATGCGGGACAGGCCCCCGCCGTCGGCCTGGATGTCCACCCGGCGCGCGCCCGCGTCGAGCGCATTCTCGACCAGTTCCTTGACGGCGCTGGCGGGGCGCTCGACCACTTCGCCGGCGGCGATGCGGTTGACGGTTTCGGGGGGGAGGCGACGGATCGGCATGCGAACAGCCAGTCTAGAACGAAACCGGCCCGGGCGCGATCACGCCCGGGCCGGAAATGTCTGGATTGAAGGACCGGCGGCTCAGAGGCCGGGCAGCTTGATGCCGCCGCCGCCGCGCTGGATCACGACATCCCGTCCGCCGGTCAGCTCGCTGAGGCGCTCGGCCTCGCTGGCCGCGTCGATGGTGGTGATGCCTTCGATGGTGCGGACCTGGGTGGGCTCCTGGGTCGCCGCGTCGCCACGGCGCCAGAACATGACCCGGTTGGCCCAGCCCTGTTCCTTGTGGGCCAGGTCGCCGAACTCGTCGTCCACCACATAGCGCGCCAGAGGATCGGCCTGGGCCGCGCCGGCGGCGGCGACCAGGGATTCCTCGCCCGCCGAGCGGGTGATGGCCTGACGCTGACCCAGCAGGATCTGACGGGCGGAGCTCTCCGGAGCCAGTTCGGCCGGACGCGGCTGGCCGGGCGCGGGCGGGCGCAGGCCGTACTCGGGCGGTACGCTGAGCGGCGCCTGGGAAATGACGCGGAACTCGTCAGGCGTCACGCGCTCCAGACCCACGCCCTGGCGGATGCTGCTGCAGCCGGTCAGGACAATGGCGGCGGCGGTGAGGGCCCCGAAGGTGAAGGCGGAGTTCAGTCGCATGGTCAGCTGCTCTTTCAGGCGGTCGTGCGTTCGCGCTCGCGATTAACCGGGGTGATTACGACTTTTCATGGGCCGCGCCAACCTTGGCGGCCCGTTCGGAGATGAAGCTGTCGGCGATCAGCAGGACAATCCCGATGGAGATGGCGCTGTCGGCCACGTTGAACACCCAGGGGAAGTACAGGCCCGAGAAGTCCAGGAAGTCCACCACCCCGCCGAAGCGGATGCGGTCGATCGCATTGCCCAGGGCCCCGCCCATGATCAGGCCCAGGGCGGTGATCAGCAGACGCCGATCGGCGCGGGTGGCCCAGAAGGCCAGCAGCCCGGCCACGACGATGGAGAACAGGGTCAGGAGCCAGCGCCCTGTTTCCCCGCCCGTCAGCAGGCCGAAGGACACGCCCCGGTTCAGCACGAAGGTCAGGTTGAAAATCGGCTCCAGCACGCGGATCTGGCCGACCTCGCGGATGTGCAGGCCGTACAGCATCCAGGCCTTGGTGACCTGGTCCAGAACGATCACGGCGGCGGCGAAGGCGTAGGCGGCCCAGGCGATGCGGGGAATGGTCATGCGCGTTCCGTAGGGGTGGGAACGGCGTCGTTAGCAGGCGGCGAAGCCGGGGTGAAGGCCCCGCTGATCAGGCCGCTTTCGCCGGGACCGCGCGGCACAGGATTTCGCCCACGCCGTTGAACACCACCCGCGAGGACTGGCCCGCGACGATGTCATGGATGCCCGTGGCGGCGCCGGTGGAGATCAGGTCGCCGGCCTTCAGGGGCCGGCCGCGGCGCGCGTTCAGGCCCAGCAGGAAGGCCAGGGCCTCCAGCGGTCCGCCCGGGATGGTCGAAGCGCCGCCCTTGCCGACGCTTTCGCCCTCGATGAAGGTTTCGCAGGTCAGGTCCATCAGGCGGTCGCGCCAGTCCGGAACCTCGTGGCCCAGAATCAGGCCGGCGTTGTTGCCGAAGTCAGAGGCCACCACGGGCGGGCCCAGAACATTGATCGTGGCCAGCGGGCTGCCGGCCGGCTCGACCCCTACGATCAGGGTCTCGACCAGATCAGCCGCGTCCCCGGCGGTCCAGTCGGTGCGATCCGCGGGCGCGTCCTTGGCCAGCTTGAGGATGAATTCGGCCTCGACGGCGGCGAACCCGCCCTCGAACACCGGGAAATCCATGACCTCGCCCTCGACCGCGGTCCACACGGCGCGGCGGAAAATGGGACCCGCCAGACGAGGGGCGTTGAGGCGCTCCAGCCAGGCGTCGGGAATGCGGCCGATCTTCCAGCCCGCGATCCGGTCGTCCCACAGGTCGATGGCTTCGTCCTGAATGGCGTAGGCCGCATCCATGCCGTCCGGAATCTGTCCGGGATAGTCCGGCAGGGCCGTCGCCTTGGTGCGCGCGGCCACAAAGGCGCGCGCGATCGCCGATCCTGAATCGATGCTGTTCTCGGCCCCGCTCAGGGTCTTGGTCGCCATGGTCACGCTGTTCTTGTCCGTCTGTTTCACGCAGTTCGGGATCGTCGTCCCGCGACCCGACCGTTCATGGCGGCGGTGTCTGCACTCCCCATGGCCCCGACATTGCGGCGATGGGAAACCGGTGTCAATTTCATTTCGCCACCGGTGGACAATTGCCGCCGTCGGCGCACGGTGGCGCAGGGCGTCGCCCGGGGCTATGCAAGGGCCCGGAGATGAGAGAGGGACCGGACGTCAGTTGAGCAAGATCGAAGACGAAGCTGAAGACGCCGGGGCGGCGGACCACGGGCTGACGCCGGGCCGCGCCGCCACCATCAACGACATCGCCCGCATCGCCGGGGTGTCAAAGAAGACCGTCTCGCGGGTCATCAACCAGTCGCCCTTCGTCAAGGGCGACACGCGCGAGAAGGTCGAGGCGGTGATCGCCGAGCTGGGCTTTTCGCCCGATCCCCAGGCGCGCGGCCTGGCGTTCCGGCGCTCGTTCCTGATCGGCATGATCTACGACAACCCCAGCCCCAACTATGTGGTGAACATGCAGCAGGGGATTCTGGACGCGGTGCGCGGCTCAGGTCTCGAGCTGGTGGTGCATCCCTGCGACCGGACCAGCGACGACTTTATCGCCAATGTCCGCGGCTTCGCGGTGCGCCAGAAGCTGTTCGGCGCGGTCCTGCCGCCGTCCGTGTCCGAGGACGAGCGCGTCACCGGCATGCTCGCCGAAGTGGGGTGTCCCTATGTGCGCATCGCCTCGGTGTCCCTGGACGCGCCCGAGCGCATGGTGGTCACCAATGACAGCCGCGGCGCGGCCGAGGCGGCGCGGCATCTGGTCGGTCTGGGACACAAACGCATCGCCATGATCACCGGCCCGGACCTGTTCCGCTCGACCCATGAGCGCGGCGAGGGGTTCCGCAGCGGTCTGGCAGAGGCCGGGATCACCCTTGAGGACGACATGGTCGTCCGGGGCGCCTACACCTTCGAGTCCGGCGTCGCGGCCGCCCGCGAGCTGCTGTCGCGCAAGACGCGGCCCACGGCCATCTTTGCGGGCAATGATGAAATGGCCATCGGCGTCTATCAGGCCGCGCGGGACGCCGGGCTGGACGTGCCGTTCGACCTGTCCATCGTCGGCTTCGACGATGCGCCCATGTCGTCGCGCATCTGGCCGACCCTGACGACGGTCAAGCTGCCCATTCGCGACATGGGACGCATGGCGGCGGAAAAACTTCTGGCGAGAAGCCGGGGACTGGATCCCGCGAAGCTGGATCAGCCCGAGGTCATCCCCACCCTGATCGCGCGGGACTCCAGCGCCCCGCCGCGCCGCTGACGGCGGGCGGGGCCTGCGGCATTCAGCGCCCGACGACGCCCTCGATGTAGTCGCGGATGCCCTGATCCGTGGCGTTGGCGAAGAAGTACTCGGAGAAGCGCTCGCCGGCGACGGCGGCCTTGAGCAGGTCCTGATCGACGGCCTTCAGGACCGTCAGCATGTCGTGGCAGGTCACGGCCTTCAGATCCTTCAGGATGCCGCGGTTCCTGGCCATGATCTCGGCGCGCTCCTTGGGATAGCCGAGGCCGCGCTCGCCTTCGAACAGCTTGCGGTAGACGTCCTGCAGGTTCAGCTCGGCCGCCCAGCCAAAGCCCTTGGCGTAGGGCATGGCGATGGCGTTGCCGTCGTTGATCTGGCCGAACAGGAAGGCGTCCGTGGGGTCGATGATCAGACCGCAGAAAACGCCGGGCATGGCGTTGGCGGCCAGCATGGAGCCGGTCCCCGTGCCGCAGCCGGTGACCACGAAATCGGCCGCGCCCGAATTGATCAGGATGCCCGTCAGAAGCCCGTTCATGACATAGGTCAGCGAGGCCTTATCCTCGGCCGCGTACATGCCGTAGTGGAAGACCTTATGGCCCAGCGGCTCGGCGACCGCGGTCAGGGCGTCGTGGACGATCTGACTCTTGGCGGCCTGGCTGTTTTCGATGATCAGAGCGATTTTCATGGGGGTCCTTCAAGGCAATTGGGATCGAGGCGACTGGCCGGGCGCTCAGGCGCCGGAGCGCGTCCATCGGTTGCATGACAGTATGACACCGGTTACCACTTGAGACAAATCTGCAATACGACGGCCTGTGGGGAAACGTTGAAATGCCCGTTTCGTTCGATCTTTCGGGGCGCACCGCCCTTGTCACCGGCGCCAACACCGGCATCGGCCAGGGCATGGCGGTGGGCCTGGCCGAGGCCGGCGCCGACATCGTCGCCGTGGGCCGATCCGACGCCGACGAGACCGGCGAGAAGGTGCGCGCCCTGGGCCGCAACTTTCACTTCATCAAGGCGGACCTGAGCTCCATCGCCCCCATCGAGGCGGTGGTGGCCGAGGCCTGGCACAAGGCGGGCGGCGTCGACATTCTCGTCAACAACGCCGGCATCATCCGTCGCGCCGACAGCCTGGACTTCTCCGAAGAAGACTGGGACGCGGTGATGGACACCAATCTGAAGGTCCTGTTCTTCCTGAGCCAGCAGGTCGCCCGCCGCTGGGTGGCCGACAGCCGCAAGGGCAAGATCATCAACATCGCCTCCATGCTCAGCTTCCAGGGCGGCATCCGCGTGCCGTCCTACACCGCCTCCAAATCGGGCGTGGCGGGTCTGACGAAGCTGATGGCCTGCGAGTGGGCGTCCAAAGGCATCAACGCCAACGCCATCGCGCCGGGCTACATCGCGACCAACAACACCGAGGCCCTGCGCAACGACGAGACCCGCAACCGGGACATCCTGGCCCGAATCCCGGCCGGGCGCTGGGGCGATCCGTCGGACATGGCGGGCGTGGCGGTGTTCCTGGCGTCGTCGGCTTCGGACTACATGCACGGGGCCATCGTCCCGGTGGACGGGGGCTGGCTCGCCCGCTGACCAATCTTGAAGCGCCGCACTTGCGCCGCATTCGATTCTCGAGTTAGTGTCTCGCATTGATACCGGTGTCAGAAGTTCAGCACAACTTCATGACACCGGTGTCAGACTAAAGCATTTAACGACCAGGGGGCAATGATCCTTCTGGCGATGGCCGCCAAGGCCGAACATGGGAGGAGGATACGATGACCCAACAGAACTTGTACCTGCGTGCGCGCAAATTCGGCGTCTCGCTCGGCGCGATGAGCATTGCCCTTGCGTCGGCTGGCGCCGTGTCGGCGCAGGACGCGCCCGGAGCCACCGAAGTCGACGAGATCATCGTCACCGGCTTCCGCAGCAGCCTGGCCCAGGCCCTGGGCGTCAAGCGCAACGAAGCCGGCGCCGTCGACGTCATCATGGCCGAGGACATCGCTGATTTCCCGGACGCCAACCTGGCCGAGGCCATTCAACGGGTGCCGGGCGTGACCATCACCCGCGACGCCGGCGAAGGCCGTCAGATCTCGGTTCGGGGTCTGGGCTCTGATTTCACCCGCATCCGCATCAACGGCATGGAAGCGCTGTCCACCACGGGCGGCACCGATTCGTCGGGCGGCACCAACCGAAGCCGCGGCTTTGACTTCAACGTCTTCGCCTCCGAGCTCTTCAACAGCATCACCGTGCGCAAGACCGCCTCGGCCGAAACCGAGGAAGGCTCCCTGGGCGCCACCGTCGATCTGCAGGCCGCCCGTCCGTTCGACTACAGCGGCTTCAACTTCGCCGTCTCGGGCCAGCTCGGCTACAATGACCTGTCCGAGAACAACGACCCGCGCGGCGCCTTCCTGATCTCCAACACTTGGGGCGACACCTTCGGCGCCCTGCTGTCGGTGGCCTATTCCAGCCGCGAGTCGCTGGAAGAGGGCCACAGCACCGTCCGCTGGCAGGGCGGCGCCGTCGGCACGGGCCCCGGCGCCGTGAGCGGCTTCACGCCGCGTCTGCCGCGCTACGGCATTCTCGAGCATGATCAGGAGCGTCTGGGCGTCACCGCCGCCCTGCAATGGCGTCCCGCCCCCGCCACCGAGTTCAACCTGGACGTCCTCTACGCCGACTTCAGCGCCAACCGCTTCGAGCACTTCCTGCAGGCCCCGGATTTCAGCGCCGGCGGCGCGGGCGGCCGTGCCGGCATCGAGCCGGTCGATGTGGAAATCGACAGCAACGGCACGATCATCTACGGCCTGTTCAACAACGTCGATGTGCGCGCCGAATCCCGGTTCGACCAGCTGTCGACCGAGTTCACCCAGGTCACCCTGACGGGCACGCACGCGTTCTCGGACCGCTTCCGGGTCAACGGCATCATCGGCACGTCCAGCTCGGATCACGAGAACCCGATCCAGACGACCCTGCTGTTCGATGCGATCGACACTGACGGCTACAGCTACGACTATCGGGAAAACCCCAACCTGCCGGTGATCCAGTACGGGTTCGATGTCACCGACCCGGACAGCTGGACGCTGAGCCAGATTCGTCTGCGTCCGCAAACGGCTGAAAACACCTATGAAACGGCCCAGTTCAACGCCGAGTGGGACTTCAACGACAGCGTGACCGTGTCCGGCGGCGTGTTCTTCAAGAACTACAGCTTCGAAACCACCGAGATGCGGCGCGATCCGGTGTCGTGCGGCCTGTCGCCGACCGGCAATGCGGAAGCCTGCATTCCGGCCGACGTCGCTGCCGTGTCGCCCGAGGAGTACAGCCGCCTTGTCGGTCTCGCCGACCAGTGGGACATCCCGAACGGCAACACCATGAGCTGGCTGGTGCCCGACTACGCGGCCGCGGACGCCCTGTTCGACTTCGGCTCGTTCCCGATGAGCATCATCCCGTCGCGCGGCAACAACCGCACGGTCGAGGAAGAAAGCCGCGGCGCCTTCGTGCAGGCGGACTTCAACACCCAGTGGGGCGCCATGCCCGTGCGCGGCAACGTCGGCGTGCGCTACATCCAGACCGACCAGTCCTCGACCGGCTACCAGACGGTCGCCGGGGCCCCGGTCCTGGTTGAGGCCAGCCGCGACTATGACGACCTGCTGCCGGCGATGAACATCGTGTTCGAGCCGACCCCGGAATTCCTGATCCGGGTAGGCGCGGCCGAAGTGATGACGCGGCCCGGTCTGGGCAGCCTGACGCCGGGCGGTTCGGTCAGTGTTTCGGGCAACAACCGCACGGTCTCGTCGGGCAACCCCGAGCTGGATCCCACCCGCGGCACCGCCTACGATCTGGCGTTCGAGTGGTATTTCGCGCCGGAAGCCCTGCTGTCGCTGGCGATCTTCCACAAGGAGATCGACAGCTTCGTGGCGACCGAGTCGAGCTCCGGCCCGTTCTCCAGCAACACTCTCGGTCTGCCGGACAGCGTCGCCACCGACGCCTGCGGCGCGGTCGTGGGTTGCTCGGCGGACGCGGACTGGACCTTCAACCAGCCGGTCAACACCGACGGCGGGGACCTGACAGGCTTCGAAATCAGCTATCAGCAGCCTTTCATCTTCCTGCCCGGCGCGTGGTCGAACTTCGGCGTCCTGGCCAACTACACCTATGTGGACTCCGAGATCGAGTATCCCGGCGGCTTCATCGAAACCCTGACCGGCCTGTCCAAGGTGGCCTACAACGGCACCCTCTACTACGAGGATGACCGGTTCATGGCGCGGGTCTCCGGGACCTATCGCGACGGCTACCTGACCCGCGTGCCCGGCGGCAACGGCAACTCGGTGGAAGGCGTGAACGAGACGTTCCACGTGGACGCCTCGGCCTCCTACGCAGTCACCGACCAGCTGAGCCTTAGCCTCGAGGGCATCAACCTGACCGACGAGGTGAGCAACCAGTACGTGGACGCCACCGACCGGGTCTATGTCTACCACCACACCGGACGTCAGATCTTCGCGGGCTTCCGCTACACCTTCTGACGCCAGGACTTCCTGAGCAGACTGGGCGTCGGACCTTCGGGTCCGGCGCCCTCCTTTTTGCGTTGACACCGGTGTCATCATCCGGTTTTCTGGATTCAACGAAAGCCGCGCCCGAACAGCGGCTTCGCAGGGACGGTTGAAGACTCCGAACCAGGCCTGTGCTGAATGCACCCGATGGGCGCCGCCCGGCGCGCCCGTCGTTTCCTGACGGCCGGGCCCGAAACACGAGGGACCCGCTGTGGCCGACAACATCCTGAACATCCGCCCCGCCAGCGAGACGCGCTGGGACTGCGCGTCGTTCGGCGAGGTCATGCTGCGCTTCGACCCCGGCTTCGGCCGCGTGCGCAACGCCCGCACCTTCCAGGTGTGGGAAGGCGGCGGCGAGTACAATGTGGCCCGCGCCATGCGCAAATGCTGGGGCAAGCGCTCCACCGTCGTGACCGCCCTGCCGGTCAACGATCTGGGCTGGCTGGTGGAAGACTGCATCATGCAGGGCGGCGTGGACATGAGCCATGTGGTCTGGCGCGAGTTCGACGGCCTGGGCCGCAACACCCGCGTCGGCCTGAACTTCACCGAGAAGGGATTCGGCGTCCGCCCGGCCCTGGGCTGTTCGGACCGGGGCCATTCGGCGGCCTCGCAGATCCGCCCCGGCGAGGTGAACTGGGAGAAGCTGTTCGGCGAGGAGGGCGTGCGCTGGTTCCACACCGGGGGCATCTTCGCGGCCCTGGGCTCCAACACCGCCGAGGCGGTGATCGAGGCGGTCGAGGTCGCCCGCAAGCACGGGACCATCGTCTCCTATGACCTGAATTACCGCCCCTCCCTGTGGAAGTCGCAGGGCGGCAAGGACGGCGCCCGGAAGATCAACCGCAACATCGCCCAGTATGTCGATGTCATGATCGGCAACGAGGAGGACTTCACCGCCTGCCTCGGCTTCGAGGTCGAGGGTCTGGACGAGCACATCTCCTCCATCGACCCGGCCAATTTCAAGAAGATGATTCAGACGGCGGTGAAGGAATTCCCCAACTTCAAGGTCGCCGCCACCACCCTGCGCAACGCCAGGACCGCCAGCGTCAACGACTGGTCCGCCATCATCTATGCGGGCGGCCAGTTCTATGAATCCATGATGCGCGAGGATCTGGAGATCTACGACCGGGTCGGCGGCGGCGACGGCTTCGCCTCCGGGCTCGCCTACGGCTTCATGGAGGGCAAGGGGCCCCAGGCGGCGGTGGACTACGGTGCGGCCCACGGCGCCCTTGCCATGACCACGCCCGGCGACACCTCCATGGTCAAGGCCGCCGAGGTCGAGGCGGTGATGAAGGGCAAGGGCGCCCGCGTCATCCGCTGATCCTGCTTTCCCCGAGATCCGTCCGCGCAACGTCCTCTCCCAGGCGCGCGGGCGACGCCGGAACCGGTCCTTTGTCCTCCCCGAAGGCCGGTCGCCCCGACGCCCGCTCTCCCTCACCGGAGAGCGGGCGTTGCTGCTTCAGGACAGGTCCGGGCGCGACGTCGCCATGTGGGCGGTCATCATCTCCGCAAGGTCCGTCATGGCGTCCAGCAGCACGTCGCGCCGGTCCGGCGGCAGGGCGGCGAAGGCGTCCTCGAACCCCCGGCTGAGCAGCCCCGGGGCGTGGCCCAGCGCCGTCTGGCCCGACGGGGTCAGGCGGGTATGCACCACCCGCCGGTCCACCTCGGAGCGATAGCGCTCGATCAGTCCCTTGGCCTCCAGCTTGTCCATCACCGCCACCACGGTGGCGGGGGACATTGAGGCCTCCCTGGAAACCGCCTGCGTCGTGACCTGACCCAGCGTCCTGATCGACTGCATGACGATCAGCTGGGGGATGGTCAGGCCGCTGCTGCGGGCGATCTCGCGGGACCGCAACTCGATGGCCTGGGCGATCCGGCGCATCGATTTGAGCACAGCCGCGTTGGGGTCTGCGTTCCGGGAATTCGGCGGCGTATCGGTCAGCTTGACCATGCGGGTTGAAATCCTTTGTGTGCAAACTATTTGTGCACACTGTTTCCACAATGCAAGACGACCTCTGGGGGTGCCCATGTGCGGCCTGAATGGCGAGATCAATTTCGACGGCAAGCCGGCTGACGCCGGCGCGCTGCAGCGCATGTGCGACGCCCTGGCGCCGCGCGGACCGGATGGGTCGGGCGTGGTGTTGCGCGGCAATGTGGGCCTGGGCCATCGCCGCCTGAAGATCATCGACCTGTCCGAAAAGGCCCAGCAGCCCATGGTCGATTCCGACCTTGGCCTGTCCATCGCCTTCAACGGCTGCATCTATAACTACCCCGAACTGCGGGGCGAGCTGGAGGCGGCCGGCCACCGGTTCTTCTCCCATGGCGACACCGAGGTGATCCTCAAGGCCTGGCGCCAGTGGGGCATCGAGTGCGTGGATCGCTTCAAGGGCATGTTCGCCTTCGTCATCCACGAACGGGACACCGGCCGGGTGGTGATCGCGCGGGACCGTTTCGGCATCAAGCCGCTGTATCTGGCGGAAAAGGGCAAGCGCCTGCGCTTCGCCTCGACCCTGCCGGCCCTGATCGCGGCGGGCGATGTGGACACGTCCATCGATCCGGTGGGCCTGCACCACTACATGACCTTCCACGCGGTGGTCCCGCCGCCGCACACCATCCTCAAGGGCGTGACCAAATTCCCGCCCGCGACCATCCGGGTGATCGAGCCGGACGGCACGTCGAAGGACCGCCTGTACTGGACCCCGGTGCTCGAGCGCGGCCCCGGCGATGCGGAGCGCCCGGCCGAGGAGTGGCGTGATCTGGTGCTGGACAGCCTGCGCACTGCTGTGAAGCGCCGCATGGTCGCGGACGTGCCCGTGGGCGTGCTGCTGTCGGGCGGGGTGGATTCCAGCGTCATCGTCGGCCTGCTGGCCGAGATGGGCCAGAAGGATCTGATGACCTTCTCCGTCGGCTTCGAGGAGGCCCACGGCGAGAAGGGCGACGAGTTCGTCTATTCGGACCTGATCGCCAAACATTTCGGCACGAAGCACCACAAGATCTTCGTGCCCCACGACCGGCTGCTGGACGCCCTGCCGGGCGCCATCGGCGCCATGTCCGAGCCCATGGTCAGCTACGACAATGTTGGCTTCTATCTGCTCAGTCAGGAAGTCTCGAAGCACATCAAGGTGGTGCAGTCCGGCCAGGGCGCGGACGAGGTGTTTGGCGGCTATCACTGGTACCCGCCCATGCAAGGTTCGACCGATCCGGTCGACACCTACGCCAGGGCCTTCTTCGACCGCAGCCATGAGACACTGAAGACCCACCTGAACCCGGAGTGGATGGCGGACACCGACGTCAGCCGAGCCCTTGTGGCGGAACACTTCGCCCGCGCCGGGGCCGAAACGCCGGTGGATCAGGCCCTGCGTCTGGACAGCCAGGTGATGCTGGTGGACGACCCGGTCAAGCGCGTGGACAACATGACCATGGCCTTCGGTCTGGAGGCGCGGGTGCCGTTCCTGGATCACGAACTGGTGGAACTGGCGGCCCGCATCCCGCCCGAGCACAAGCTGAGCCAGAACGGCAAGGGCGTGCTCAAGGAGGCGGCGCGTCTTGTGGTCCCGCACGAGGTGATCGACCGCAAGAAGGGCTATTTCCCCGTACCCGCCCTGAAGTATATCCAGGGGCCCTACCTGGACATGGTCCGCGACGCCCTTGGCTCGCAGGCGGCCCGGGAACGGGGTCTGTTCCAGCAGGGCTATCTGAACCAGCTGTTCGACAAGCCCACCGACCACATCACGCCGCTGCAGGGCTCCGAACTGTGGCAGGCGGCGCTGCTGGAATTGTGGCTTCAGAACCATGGCCTCTGACGCCCGGCCGCGCTTCAAGGGGCACCGCCTCAAGCGCCTTCGTGACGAAGGGCTGAAGCCGGTGGTGGGCGGTCAGGATGGGCCGGCCATCACCGAGAACGCCGTCCTCGACTGCGGCTGGGGCCGGCTGTTGTTCGCCCAGACCTATCCGGACGCCGGACCGCTGATCGAGGCGCTGCGCGCCGAGGGACCGGACCGGCGCGACATCGCCTTCTATGTGCGCAACCCGCATGTGCTGCTGGCCCACGCGCCGCAGGAGGTGTTCCTCGACCCGTCCCACACCTACCGCCTGGACCTGTCGGTGTACCGGGCCGCCCGCCGGCAGCCGCGCGGCTTTACCGTGCGCCGCCTGGCCTCGCAGGGCGACGCCGAGGCCATCAACCGCATCTATGCGGCGCGCAGGATGGTGCAGGCCCGCCCCGACTTCATGTGGTCCCAGCGCGAAGGCTCGGCCCTGACCTATCTGGTGGCCGAGGACAGCACGACCGGCCAGGTCATGGGCACCGTCACGGGCGTGAACCACCAGCGCGCCTTCAACGACCCGGAAAACGGCTCGTCCCTGTGGTGCCTGGCCGTGGACCCGCAAGCGACCCAGCCGGGCATCGGCGAGACCCTGGTGCGGCGGCTGGCCGAGCATTTCCAGGCGCGCGGGCTGGCCTACATGGACCTGTCGGTCATGCACGACAATGAGCAGGCCATCGCCCTGTACGAAAAGCTGGGCTTTCGCCGGGTCTCGTTCTTCGGGGTCAAGCGCAAGAACCCCATCAACGAGTCCCTGTTCACCGGCCCGGCCGCCGACGAGGCGCTGAACCCCTACGCCCGCATCATCGTGGACGAGGCGCGCCGCCGGGGCATCCAGACCGACATCATTGACGCGGAGGGCGGCCTGTTCCGCCTGACCCACGGCGGCCGCTCCATCCGCTGTCGCGAGAGCCTGTCCGAGCTCACCTCGGCCGTGGCGCTCAGCATCTGCGACGACAAGCGCATGACCCGCCGCATCGTCGAGCAGGCGGGCGTCACCGTCCCCGAACGCATCGACGCCGAAGACCCGGACGCCATCGAGGCGGCGCTGGAGCGTCTGGGCGCCCTGGTGGTCAAGCCCGCGCGCGGCGAACAGGGCAAGGGCGTGGCCGTGGGCCTCAGGGACATGGACGCCGTCGAAAAGGCTGTCGCCGCCGCCCGCAAGATCTGCGCCGAGGTGCTGATCGAACAGCACGTGGAGGGCGAGGACCTGCGGCTGGTGGTGATCGACTTCAAGGTGGTGGCCGCCGCCATCCGCCGCCCGCCCCGGGTTGTCGGGGACGGCCGCTCCACCTTCCGGGCCCTGATCGAGCGCCAGAGCCGCCGGCGGGCCGCCGCCACGGGCGGAGAATCCCGCATCCCGCTGGACGGCGAGACGAAGCGCTGCCTGGCCGAGGCCGGCCATCAGCTCGATGACACCGCCCCCGAAGGGCTGGAGGTGGAGGTGCGCAAGGCCGCCAATCTGCACACGGGCGGCACCATCCACGACGTCACCGAAGAGGTTCACCCCGCCCTGATCCGCGCGGCCACCGCGGCGGCGCGGGCCATCGACATCTCGGTCACCGGCATCGATCTGATGGTGAAATCCTGGCGCGAGCCGGACTATGCCTTCATCGAGGCCAACGAGCGCCCCGGTCTGGCCAACCATGAGCCCCAGCCCACGGCCGAACGCTTCGTGGACCTGCTGTTTCCCCTGTCCATGCCCGCCGCGGCCGCCCGGGTCGCGCGCGCGCCCAAAGACCACTGAACGGAGGCTTCCCCTGGCCCGCCTGACCATCGACACCGAATATCTCATCGGACGCCTGCAACGTCTGCTGGGGATCGCCAGCCCCACCGGCTACACCGACGAGGTGGTCTGGGAGGTGTGCCGCGAGCTGGGCCGGCTGGGCGTGGACTACGAGCTGACCCGCCGCGGCGCCATCCGCGCCCGCATTCCCGGCCAGGAGCCTCGCCCGGCCCGCGCCGTGGTGGCCCACGTGGACACCCTCGGCGCCCAGGTGAAGGCGGTGAAGGACAACGGCCGGCTCGAGGTCGTGCCCATCGGCCACTGGTCCTCCCGCTTCGCCGAGGGCGCGCGCGGCACGGTCTTTTCGGAAAAGGGCGGCTGGCGCGGCACCATCCTGCCGCTCAAGGCCTCGGGCCACACCTTCAACGAGGAGGTGGACGAACAGCCCGTCAGCTGGCGTCAGGTGGAGATGCGCATCGACGCCCGGGTGCGGAACCGCCACGACGTGCTCAAGCTGGGCATCGACGTGGGCGACATCATCGGCATCGACCCCCAGCCGGAGTTTCTCGACAACGGCTTCATCGTCTCGCGCCATCTGGACGACAAGGCCGGCGTGGCCGTCATGCTGGCGGCCATGAAGGCCATCATGGAGGACGCCCAGACCCCCACGGTGGACACCTACTGGCTGTTCACCATCGCCGAGGAGGTGGGGCTGGGCGCCTCGTCGGTGCTGGTGCCCGACGTGGCCTCCATGATCACCGTGGACAACGGCACCACCGCGCCGGGCCAGAACTCCGACGAGTTCGGCGTCACCATCGCCATGGCCGACCAGACCGGCCCCTTCGACTTCCACCTGACCCGCAAGCTGGTGAAGCTGGCGCGGGAGGAGGACATCCGCTTCCAGAAGGACGTGTTCCGCTACTACCGCTCCGATTCCGCCTCGGCGCTGGAGGCGGGGGCCGACATCCGCACCGCGCTTGTGACCTTCGGCGTGGACGCCAGCCACGGCTATGAGCGCATCCACGTGCACGCCCTGCGCTCGCTGGCCGAGCTGCTCACCGCCTATGTGCTGAGCCCGGTGGAGATCGAGCGCGACGCCCGCCCCATGGCCGGGGTCGAGGGCTTCACCCATCAGGACCACAAGGAAGCCCACGAGAAGGCCGGGCGCGAAAAGCCGGCCCCCGAGCGGGACGACGTCAAGCCGCGCTGACGGAACAGGGGCGCCCGCCGCCCGTTGCCCTTTCAGACCCTGAGAGGAGATCCGAATGTTGGCATGGGAACTAGTCTTTCCGCTGGGCGTCCTGGCCCTGGGCGCGGTGCTCGCGGTGATGCTGTGGCGCAACAAGCACCGCAACAAGCGTGTGGACGCCGTCACCCAGGCTGCGACCAGGGAGGAATACGACCACCCGGATCGCTACGACGAGAAGACCCACGACCAGTTCGAGGCCGAGGCCGACCGTCGCAAATAGGCGCCGTCCTGCTATAGGGCGCGGATGAACACCGAAGAGTTCGATGTCCTGATCGTCGGCGCGGGCGCCGCGGGCATGATGTGCGCCATCGAGGCGGGTAAGCGCGGCCGCCGCGTGCTGGTAGTGGATCACGCCCGGGCGCCCGGGGAGAAGATCCGCATCTCGGGGGGCGGGCGCTGCAATTTCACCAATCTGGGGACAGGCCCGGCCAATTTCCTGTCCGAGAATCCCCGCTTCGCCACCTCGGCCCTGCGCCGCTACACCCAGCACGACTTCATCGCCCTGATGAACCGCCACGGCATCGCCTGGCACGAGAAGACCCTCGGCCAGCTGTTCTGCGACGACAGCGCCAAACAGATCATCGCCATGCTGACCGGCGAGATGCGCAAGGCGGGCGCGACCCTGCGGCTGAACACCGGCGTCGACTCCGTCGAGCGCGAGGGCGACGGCTTCCTGTGCCGCCTGTCGGACGGTCGGACGGTGCGCGCCGCCTCGCTGGTGGCGGCCACCGGCGGCAAGTCGATCCCCAGGATGGGCGCCACCGGCTGGGCCTATGATCTGGCGGCGCAGTTCGGCGTGCGGGTGGTCCCCACGCGCCCGGCGCTCGTGCCCCTGACCTTCGAGCCCGGCCTGCTGGAGCAGTTGAAGCCTCTGGCGGGGATCTCGGTGGAGGCGGTGGTGGCCCACGGCCGCACCCGCTTTTCCGAAGGCCTGCTGTTCACCCACCGGGGGCTGTCCGGCCCCTCGATCCTGCAGATCAGTTCCTACTGGCGCGAAGGCGACGCGATCACCGTGGCCATGGCGCCCGGCGTCGAGGTGTTCGAGACGCTGAAGGCCGCACGCGCCGGGAACGGCCGGCAGGCGGTGCACACGGCCCTGGGCCGCATCATGCCCGCCCGTCTGGCCGAGAGCATCGTCGTGCGGGAAGGCGTCGGCGGCAACCTGGCGGACCAGCCCGACACGGCGCTGCGCCGGCTGGATCAGGCGGTCAACGCCTGGACGGTCAAGCCGGTGGGCTCCGAGGGCTACCGCACCGCCGAGGTCACCCTGGGCGGGATCGACACCGCCGCCCTGGACCAGCGCACAATGGCGGTGAAGACCGTTCCGGGCCTGTATGTCATCGGCGAGGCGGTGGATGTCACCGGCTGGCTGGGCGGCTATAATTTCCAGTGGGCCTGGTCATCGGGATGGTGCGCGGGACAGGCCTGCTGACGATCAGCGCTCCAGACCCACCTGTGGGCCCTGCACGCCGTCCACCAGCACATAGCGCGAGCTGAAGCCCCGGCCCCGGCCGCTGGCCACCGTCACCACCTCGCCCAGCGGGGCGACGCGGATGTCCGCCTCGGGGCGGGACACATACAGTTCGGCGTGCAGCAGGCCGTCGGCCTCCAGACCGGTGATGTCCAGGTCCATGGTCATCAGGGCCGCCAGGGTCTGTTCGAACTCCCCGGTGTCGCGGAAGCGGCGCTGCACGAAGGTGGCGCCCGCCAGCTTTTCGGTGACGAGACCGCGCTCTGCCATGGCGGCGGCGATCCGGTCATAGGGGAACATGCGCAGGACGAACGAAATCACCCACGGCTTGCGGTCCGCCGCTGCGTCCACGAGCTGACCGAGGGTGGTCTCGGTGACATAGCCCACCGCCCCGGTGGACAGGATCATGTCCGCCTGCCCCACCGCCGCGCGCTGATCGTCGGTCAGGGTGTTGTTCTCCAGATCGGCTGCGACGCCCTGGTCGATCAGCCCCACGGCCTGGGCGTAGTCCAGAGCCGGGCCCGAGATATCCAGCCCCAGCCAGCGCGACGCATCGATCTGGGGCCATCCGGCCAGATACAGCCGGTCCAGGTCGCGCAGCTGCTCAGGCGTCAGCGACATCATCTCGCGCCGAGCATAGCGCCTGTGCAGGTCCGCAAAGCTCAGGGGGCGCCGGTTCACCGCCGCGTTGACGCCGTAGGAACAGCCGACATCCAGCATCGTCGGCGCGTCGCCGTGCAGCGCCGAGCGTGCAGTCATGAGTTGACGGATGATCGGCGCCGCCAGATCCGGGATCATGTAGTCGAGCGATCCGAGCACGGTAAAATACTGACGTGGATCCGGCTGCGTATAGATCGTGTCGAAATCAGCCTTGTTCTCATTGATGGTAGAAAACAGTTGGTTCACGCGCGCCTTTCCACGGCGGGAATACGCCGCGACGGACAAACAAGAATTTGGATTGACCTCTAAAGCCTACGCCATGCGGCCTTTCGCTTCAACCAGGACGGCGGCTTGCGAAGCGGCGTCCGCCCGGTCTATGGCTGTGTCCTGCGGGACGGGCCCCTCTGGCGCGGTCTATCGGGACCACGTGATGTCGGACCGCATCGGGCGCAGCCCGGTGTCGACGGCCTGTTGTCTCCGGCGCCCTGCGTTCGATCCCCTCCATGATCTTGCGAGACCGCCCATGCCCCTTCTGATGTGCCCCAACGACAACGCTCCCATGCAGACCGTGGAGCGCTCCGGCGTCCAGTTCGACATGTGCCCCACCTGCCGGGGCGTGTGGCTGGACCGTGGAGAACTCGAGAACCTGATGCAGGCCGCGGTCGACGCCGCCCCTGCCC
>Ga0208179_1000146_pt1 | contig 54645 bp, 55 predicted proteins | sample Malvired_Geostar_FD_184238 | JGI IMG/M metagenome (GOLD analysis project Ga0208179, IMG submission 184238) | Marine viral communities from the Global Malaspina Expedition - Malaspina viral metaG DeepMed_Geostar (SPAdes) (version 2) | ecosystem: Environmental > Aquatic > Marine > Oceanic | place... | reverse complement strand
CATCCGGACGCAGGGTCGACTTGTCGAAGTCGAAGTTCACGCCCTTCAGGTCGATCGAGACCGGCACCGGGCAGCCGTCCGGACCGATGGTCTGGCCAGCCTGCGAGTCCGGGCAGCGGTCGTCGCAATTGTTGACGCCGTCGCCGTCGTCATCCAGGTCCGCGCAGTTCGGAGCGGCCGGGGCCGGCGCCGGGGCGACCGGGGCCATCGGCTCCGGACCCAGCGGCACGACCACGCCGACCGAAGCCAGCACGTCGCCGAACCAGTCTTCATCCGTGGCGGCAACGCTCTGGTCGTCGAAGTCGGCACGGTAGGCCAGCTCGGTGCGGATGCCGACGCGGCCGACATCGCCCTGCGCACCGAATCCGATCTTCGCAGCCAGGTTGCCGTCTTCACGTTCTCCCGGAGAATTCGGGCTCGGGAAAGCGTCGTACTCTTCTTCCGAACGCTGGAAGCCAAGCCCCATCAGCACGTAGGGGTTCCAGCTACGGCCTTCGGCCAGGAAGTGGCGGCGCAGGTCCAGGGACAGTCCGTACTGGCTCCAGTTCAAGTTCTGGTTGGAGTCCATCTTTGGATTCTGGTAGTTGAGCTCGCCATCCAGCGACCATTCCGGGCTGATGAACTTGCCCACGCCCAGTGCCACGAACGGCGCATTTCGGGTGCCGCGAGCGCTGTCCTGCAGGTTGAAGCCGGTGGAACCGGTCAGGTACCAGCGATCATCGAATTCCTGTGCATTGGCCGCCGAGGCAAACGCCAGGCCGGCGAGCAACGCGGTGCTCAAGAGACGGGTCTTCATCTTTCACTCCTGTGTAAGGGAATCAAGGCAATTCTGGAACAGCGAACCGCCCCGAACCATCGGGAACGGCCAACGCACTGCGCGGCTTCGCTGGGTGCAGATCATACACATCCGACCGGAAACCTTAACAGGGACCGTGCCCCCAAAAAAAAGAGCCCGGCATTGCCGGGCTCTCCTTATCCAACAACTGGACGCTTCAGCGCATCAGTTCTGGACGTTCAACTCGGTGCGGCGGTTGGTCTCGCTGCGGCACTCCGGGTTGGTCTGCGGGGTCGACTCCAGCGGACGGCTCTCGCCGTAACCGTTCGGACCCACCAGGCGGTTGCTGCCGATGCCGTTGCTGGTCAGGTAGTCATACACCGCGTTGGCGCGACGCTCCGACAGCGACTGGTTGTAGGCGTCCGAACCGCACAGGTCGGTGTGGCCAGCAACCTCGACGTTCAGGTCGGGGTAGCGCTGCAGGATCTGCACCGCCTCGCTCAGGATCGCCACCGCATCCGGACGCAGGGTCGACTTGTCGAAGTCGAAGTTCACGCCCTTCAGGTCGATCGAGACCGGCACCGGGCAGCCGTCCGGACCGATGGTCTGGCCAGCCTGCGAGTCCGGGCAGCGGTCGTCGCAGTTGTTGACGCCGTCGCCGTCGTCATCCAGGTCGGCGCAGTTCGGAGCAGCCGGGGCCGGCGCCGGGGCGACCGGGGCCATCGGCTCCGGACCCAGCGGCACGACCACGCCGACCGAAGCCAGCACGTCGCCGAACCAGTCGGCGCCGTCATCACGCGGCGTGTCATCGGTCAGGAACGCGCCGATGCTGTCATCGTCCGCGTCGATGCGGTAGGCCAGTTCGGTGCGGATCTTGACCCGTCCGACATCGCCCTGGGCGCCGAAGCCGAGCTTGCCGGCGACGTTGCCTTCCTCACGCTCGCTCGGGGCGCCATTGCGCTCGAAGCGGGCCGGCAGGAGCGGATTGGACGGGTCGAACTCTTCCTCTGCGTACTGGTAGCCCAGGCCCATCACGACGTACGGGTTCCAGCTGCGACCCTCGGCGATGAAGTGGCGACGGACGTCGAACGAAATGCCGTACTGGCTCCAGTTGAGATCCTGGTTGCGGTCGACATTCGGGTTCTGGTAGTTGAGCTCACCATCGATCGACCAGTTCGGGTTGATGAACTTGCCGACGCCAATCGCTGCGAACGGCGCATTGCGGGTGTCACGTGCGCTGTCCTGGATGTTCATGCCGGCGGTGCCGGTCAGGTACCAGCGATCGTCGAATTCCTGCGCGCTGACCGAACCGGCCAGACTCAGGCCACCCACGAGGGCGGCGCAGAGGAGGTTCTTATTCATATGTATCTCCTTGTTGAAACTGTTGGGGGAAACCGCATCTGCGTGATTCCAAACCGGGTGGACGGCCGCCTGGGGTGGACGCCATCCGCGGCAGGTTAGGTTCGCGCCTGTGAAGAGCCTGTTAACGATGGACTAACAACCGTCGAAAAGTTCCGCACCGCCAATTCTCGCATATCTCGCATTCAGGTTCGGACCATCTCCATCAGCTCCGTAATCGGAAGAGCCTCCAGCCTCGCGGGATCCGCCGCCAGGTCCATCAACCGGTCGGCGTCCCCCGCCGGCAATCGCATCCGCATGGCCTTTTCGAATTTCGCCATGAGCACCGGGATGCCTTCGTCCCGGCGACGCCGGTGGCCGATCGGATAATCGATCGAGAGCCTGTCGGTGCTGCTGCCGTCCCTGAAGAACACCTGGACCGAGTTACCGATGAAGCGTTTCTCCGGATCGAAGTAGTCCCTGGTGAACTGCCCGTTCTCCCTGACGGACATTTTTGCACGCAGCGCGTCGATCCGCGGGTCGGCTGCGACCGCGTCGGAGTAGTCGTCAGCGGTCAGGCGACCGAAGATCAGCGGGACGGCCACCATGTACTGGATGCAGTGGTCTCTGTCCGCGTAGTTGTGGAGCGGCCCGGTCTTGTCGATGATCCGCGCGCCCGCCTCCTGGGTCTGGATCTCGATGCGCTCGATGTCGTCGATGCGATCGCGCACCTGCTGGTGCAACTGCATCGCGCACTCCACCGCCGTCTGCGCGTGGAACTCGGCGGGAAAGCTGATCTTGAACAGCACGTTCTCCATCACGTAACTGCCGAACGGCCGCTCGAATTCGAAACGCTTGCCGTTGAAGGCGATGTCGTAGAAGCCCCATGTCGGCACGGTCAGCGCACTGGGATAGCCGACCACGCCCTTGACCGCGTTCAAGGCGTGGGTAACGGCGCGACGACAGGCATCACCGGCCGCCCAGCTCTTGCGCGGCCCGGTATTGGGGGCATGCCGGTAGGTGCGCAGGGCGCCGTTGTCGATCCAGCTGTGGGAAACGGCGGTCCAAATCGCTTCCCGATCGCCCCCCAGCATATGCGTGGCCACGGCCGTGGACGCCAGCCGGACCAGGATCACGTGGTCGAGGCCGACCCTGTTGAACGAGTTCCTCAGCGCATAACAGCCCTGGATTTCGTGCGCCTTGATCGCATGGCCCAGTACGTCCTTCACGGTGAGCGCCTTGCCACCCGCTGCCTCGGCCTGGCGCCCGAGATAGTCGGCGACGCCGAGAATCGCGCCGAGGTTGTCCGATGGATGACCCCACTCCGCGGCCAGCCAGGTGTCGTTGAAGTCCAGCCAGCGGACCTGCACGCCGATGTTGTAGGCCGCCTGCACCGGATCCAGCTCATGCGAGGTGAAGGGCACGCGCGCGCCCCCTTCCATGTCCGCGCCAGGTACCAAGGGGCCCAGGTGCTTGACGCACGCCTCGTGGTCCATGGCCAGGGCCGCGCACGCCAGCGAGTCCAGCAGCATGTAGCGCGCGGTGTCGTAGGCCTCCTTCGAATCAATGGTGTAGCCCGCGACGTAGTCGGCGATGTCGATCATCGGCTGGTCGGGGTCGGGGCGCGCCGTGGAGCGGATGTCGTGCTGGCCCATCGGTGATCCTCCAGGTGGCAGGACCGCCATTGTGGGCCCGCGCCCCTCCCTCGCCCTTGACCTGCCCTACACCCCAGGCAGGACCCGCACCGCCCCTTCCATCAGCACGCGTGCGCTGCGGCTCATCACTGCGCTGGTGACGGTCCATCGCCCGTTGACCTGCACCGCCCTTGCGCCGACGCGCAGGGTTCCCGAGGGATGCCCGAAGCGCACCGCATCGCGATCGCCGCCACCGGCGGCCGCGTGCACCAGCGTGCCCGGGATCGAGGCCGCGGTCCCGATCGCCACCGCGGCGGTCCCCATCATCGCGTGGTGCAGCTTGCCCATCGACAGCGCGCGCACCAGCAGGTCGATGTCGCTGGCGGCGATGCGCTTGCCACTGGACGAGGTGTAATCGGCAGGCGGGGCGACGAAGGCGACCTTGGGCGTGTGCTGGCGGGAGGCAGCCTGCTCGCTGCGCTCGATCAGCCCCATGCGCACGGCGCCGTGTGCACGGATCGCTTCGAACCTCGCCAGCGCCTCCGGGTCGCCGTTGATCGCGTCCTGCAGCTCGGTACCGGTGTAGCCGAGATCGGCAGCGTCGAGGAAGATCGTGGGAATGCCGGCATTGATCATGGTCGCCCTGAGCGACCCCACGCCGGGCACCTCGAGCTCATCCACCAGTTGCCCGGTCGGGAACATCGCGCCGCCGCCCTCGCCCCCGTCGGAGGGATCAAGGAACTCCAACTGGATCTCGGCCGCCGGGAAGGTCACGCCGTCGAGCTCGAAGTCGCCCGTTTCCTGCACCTGGCCGTCTGTCATCGGCACGTGCGCGATGATGGTCTTTCCGATGTTGGCCTGCCATATGCGGATGATCGCGGTGCCGTTGCGTGGCACCCGATCCGGGTCGATCAACCCCGCCTCGATCGCGAATGGCCCGACCGCGGCGCTCAGGTTACCGCAGTTGCCACTCCAGTCCACGAATGGCTGGTCGATGGAGACCTGCCCGTAGAGGTAGTCGACATCGTGGTCGGGCTTGCTCGACTTCGAGACGATGACGCACTTGCTGGTGCTCGAGGTCGCGCCGCCCATGCCATCGGTGTGCTTGCCATACGGGTCGGGCGAGCCGATGACGCGCATCAACAGACTGTCACGCGCGGCGCCGGGCACCTGGCTGGCCTCCGGCAGGTCCTGGAGGCGGAAGAAGACGCCCTTGCTGGTCCCGCCTCGCATGTAGGTGGCGGGAATGCGGAGTTGCGGAGGATGTGGCATATCGGATTACCTGGCGCTATCGGTGCAGTGATGGGTTGGCGCGGGCGTGGATGCGCCTACGCCACCTCCGCGGCTTCGAAGAAATCGTTGGCGAAGCGCTGCAGCACGCCGCCGGCTTCGTAGATCGACACTTCCTCCGCGGTGTCGAGGCGGCAGGTCACCGGCACCTCCATCCGCTCGCCGTCGCGGCGGTGGATCACCAGCGTCAACGCCGCGCGCGGGGTCGGGGTCCCGACCACGTCATAGGTTTCGGTGCCATCGATCCGCAGCGTGTTGCGGTCGGTGCCGGGCAGGAACTCCAGCGGCAGCACGCCCATGCCGATCAGGTTGGTGCGGTGGATGCGCTCGAAGCCCTCGGCGACGATCGCCTCCACGCCGGCGAGTCGCACGCCCTTGGCCGCCCAGTCGCGTGAGCTGCCCTGGCCGTAGTCGGCACCGGCGATGATGATCAAGGGCTGGCGGCGCTGCATGTAGGTCTCGATCGCCTCCCACATGCGTACCACTTCGCCCTCGGGCTCCAGCCGTGCGAGCGACCCTTGCCTCACCTCGCCGTCCGCGTCGCGCACCATCTCGTTGAGCAGCTTCGGGTTGGCGAAGGTGGCGCGTTGGGCGGTGAGGTGGTCGCCGCGGTGGGTGGCGTAGGAATTGAAGTCCTCTTCGGGCACGCCCATCTTCGCCAGGTATTCGCCGGCGGCACTGGAACGCATGATCGCGTTCGACGGCGACAGGTGGTCGGTGGTGATGTTGTCCCCCAGCACGGCCAACGCGCGCATGCCGCTCAGCGCGCGCTCGCCTGCCAGCGCACCTTCCCAGTAGGGCGGGCAGCGGATGTAGGTGCTTTGGGGCCGCCAGTCGTACAGCGGGCTTATCTTCTCGCCGTGCTCGACGACGAACTTGAACATCGGCTCGTAGACCTGGCGGAACTGCTCCGGCTTGACGCTGGCGGCGACGATCCGGTCGATCTCCTCGTCCGAAGGCCACAGGTCCTTCAGCGTGACCGGTTTGCCCTCGGCATCGACCCCCAGCACGTCCTTCTCGATGTCGAAGCGCACGGTGCCGGCGATCGCATAGGCGACCACCAGCGGCGGCGAGGCGAGGAAGGCCTGCTTGGCGTAGGGGTGGATCCGGCCGTCGAAGTTGCGGTTGCCCGACAGCACTGCCGTGGCGTAAAGGTCGCGCTCGATGACCTCTTTCTGGATGGCCGGATCCAGCGCGCCGCTCATGCCGTTGCAGGTGGTGCATGCGAAACCGACGATGCCGAAGCCCAGTTGCTCGAGCTCCGGCAGCAGGCCCGCGTCCTCCAGGTACAGCTGCACGGTCTTGGAGCCGGGCGCGAGCGAGGTCTTGACCCACGGCTTGCGGGTGAGCCCACGTGCGTTCGCATTGCGCGCCAGCAGGCCCGCGGCGATCACGTTGCGCGGATTGCTGGTGTTGGTGCAACTGGTGATCGCGGCGATGATCACCGCGCCATCCGGCATCAGGCCTTCGGCCTCCTGCGCCCGCGCCGCATCAAGGTTGCCTGCGATGCCACGCTCGGCCAGCGCGGACGTGGGCAGGCGGCGATGCGGGTTGGACGGGCCGGCCATGTTGCGGGTGACGGTCGACAGGTCGAATGACAGGCTGCGCTCGTACTGCGCATCGGCCAGGGCGTCGGCCCACAGACCCGTATGCTTCGCATAGGTCTCGACCAGCTTGACCTGGGCATCGTCGCGGCCGGTCAGGCGCAGGTAGTCGATGGTGTTGTCGTCGATGAAGAACATCGCCGCGGTGGCACCGTACTCGGGCGCCATGTTGGAGATGGTCGCGCGATCGCCCAGGGTGAGCGCGGACGCGCCCTCGCCGCGAAACTCGAGATAGGCACCGACGACCTTCGACTGGCGCAGGAACTCGGTCAGCGCCAGCACGACATCGGTGGCGGTGATGCCCGGCCGTGGCCGGCCGAGGAGCTCGACCCCGACGATCTCCGGCAGGCGCATCCACGATGCCCGGCCCAGCATCACGCTCTCGGCCTCCAGCCCGCCGACGCCCACGGCGATCACGCCCAGGGCGTCAACGTGCGGGGTGTGGCTGTCGGTACCCACGCAGGTATCGGGAAACGCCACGCCGTCGGTTGCGTGCACCACGGGCGACATCTTCTCCAGGTTGATCTGGTGCATGATCCCGTTGCCCGGCGGGATCACGTCCACGTTGCGGAACGCCTTCTTGGTCCACTCGATGAAGTGGAACCGGTCTTCGTTGCGGCGGTCCTCGATGGCGCGGTTCTTGCCAAACGCATCGGGATCGAATCCACCGCACTCGACCGCCAGCGAGTGGTCCACGATCAGCTGCGTCGGCACCACCGGGTTCACCTGGGCCGGGTCCCCCCCGCGCTGGGCGATGGCGTCTCGCAGGCCGGCCAGGTCCACAAGGGCGGTCTGCCCGAGGATGTCGTGGCACACCACGCGGGCCGGGAACCAGGGGAAATCAAGGTCGCGGCGGCGCTCGACCAGTTGGGTCAGGTAGTCGGCCAACCGGTCCGGATCCGCCCGCCGCACCAGGTTCTCCGCATGCACGCGCGAGGTGTAGGGCAGCGTGTCGTAGGCGCCGGGCCTGATCGCCTCGACTGCGGCGCGGGTGTCGAAATGGTCGAGCGTGGTGCCCGGCAGCGGCTTGCGGAAGGCGGTATTCATGCGGATGGCGGGTCTCTTGCGAAAGGGAGCGGCGCGAGCGCGGGGCGCGGTGCCACCATCAGGGGAGGCACCGGAGACCAGGGGGCCTGGGGCCGCGGAAGCGCGGGAACCGTCATTATCGCATCCACGACAAGCGGTTACGATCGCCCTGCCGGGTCCGGCGTATGCTGGCCCGACTGCTCACCACGGGAGGAATGGAGATGAACCACCTGGTCTCTTCAAGCGCCGCGGTCGCCCTGCTGCTCACCCTGGTCACCCACGCCTGGTTCACCGGTGCGCAGGCGCAGGTCCCGTCAAAGCCTGCAGCCGATATCCAGGAATGGCAGGTTCCATGGCCGGATACGCGGCCGCGTGACCCCTACCTCGCACCGGACGGCCGGATCTGGTTCGTCGGCCAGGTCGGCAACTACCTTGGCGTATTTGATCCGGATACCGGGAGCTTCGAGCGCCACGACCTGCCGCCCGGCACCAAGCCCCATACGGTGGTGGTCGACCAGGAGGGCTTCCCGTGGATCGCCGGGAACGGCAACGGCACCATCCTCAGGTTCGACCCCGGCACTGGCGACTACACCACCCATGAGGTGCCCGAGGTCGCCGGAATCGAGAAGCGGGACCCGCATACCTTCAGCTTCGACGGTCGCGGCGGCATCTGGTTCACCATGCAGCGCGGCAACGCGATCGGCCGGGTCGACATGGACAGCGGTGAAATGCGGGTCGTCCCGGTGCCGACCAGCGGCGCGCTGCCCTACGGGATCCTCTCGACCGAAAGTGGAGGCGCCTGGGCCGTGTTGCTGGGGACCAACAGGATCGCCTCCGTCGATCCGGGCACCCTCGAGGTCACCGAGATCGAACTGCCGCGCGAGCAGGCACGCCCGCGCCGGATCGGCCTGACCGGCGACGGCCGGGTCTGGTACGGGGATTTCACCCAGGGCTACATCGGTGCCTACGATCCTGCCGATGGTACGTTCGAGGAATGGAAAACGCCGTCGGACCGGTCCGGCCCCTATGCGATGGCCACCGACGACCAGGGACGGGTCTGGTTCGTGGAAACCGGCCCGCAGCCCAACCGGTTGCAGGGCTTCGATCCCTCGACAGGTGAGTTCCTCCCTGCCACGCCGATCCCCAGCGGCGGCATGACCGTCCGGCACATGGTGTTCGATCCGGCGAGCAACAGCCTCTGGTTCGGCACCGATACCAACCGACTCGGCCGGGCCGTGCTGCCGGAGTAGCCTTCAACCAGCGCCGCCTCGCCCCGGCGGCCTTCCACACCGACCGCCGGTTGTGCCGGCACGCGGATCGCGGCATCTTGGGCGCTCCATACGCGAGCGTATTTACGAATGTCGGCCATCGCCCCGGACGCAGTCGCGCCCCATCCCCTCTACCCGAACCTGTTCGCGCCCCTCGACCTGGGCTTCTGCACGTTGCCGAACCGGGTGCTGATGGGCTCGATGCACACCGGACTGGAGGATCGCGCACGCGATTTCCCGAAGCTGGCGGCCTACTTCGCCGAGCGCGCAGCAGGCGGCGTGGGGCTGATCGTGACGGGTGGCTTCTCGCCGAACATCACCGGCTGGCTGAAGCCGTTTGGCGGCACGCTGACTTGGCCATGGGAAGTCGCACGCCACCGGCAGGTCACCCGCGCGGTCCACGACAACGGCGGGAAGATCTGCCTGCAGATCCTGCATGCCGGCCGCTATGGCTACCACCCGTTCCAGGTCGCGCCGAGCCGGGTGAAGGCGCCCATCAACCCGTTCACCCCCCGCGTGATTTCCAGCCGTGGGGTCGAGCGGCAGATCGCCGCGTTCGCCCGCAGTGCACGGCTGGCCCGCGAAGCCGGCTATGACGGCGTCGAGGTCATGGGCTCGGAGGGCTACCTGCTCAACCAGTTCACCGCGCCACGCACCAACCGCCGCGACGACCCTTGGGGCGGGGACGCCGCGCGGCGGATGCGGTTCGCGGTCGAGATCGTGCGGCGCATCCGCGAGGCTTGCGGGCCGGACTTCATCCTGGTGTACCGGCTTTCGATGATCGACCTCGTTGATGAGGGCCTGGCGTGGGACGAGGTGGTCGCGCAGGCCCGGGCGGTGGAGGCTGCCGGTGCCACGCTGGTGAACACCGGGATCGGCTGGCACGAGGCGCGCGTACCCACCATTTCCACCTCGGTGCCGCGCGGTGCGTTCAGTGGCATCACCGCCCGCCTCAAGCCCGAGATCTCGATCCCGCTGGTCACCACCAACCGGATCAACATGCCCGACGTCGCCGAGCGCATCCTCGCCGCCGGGGAAGCGGACATGGTGTCCATGGCACGGCCGCTGCTGGCCGATCCGAACTGGGTCACCAAGGCCCACGCCCGCCGCAGCGACGAGATCAACACCTGCATCGCCTGCAACCAGGCCTGTCTGGACCACGTGTTCCAGAACCGTACCGCCAGTTGCCTGGTCAATCCGCGGGCTTGCGCGGAGACCGAGCTCAACTACGTCCCGACGGACACCCCTCGCAGGATCGCCGTGGTCGGTGCCGGGCCCGCAGGACTCGCGTGCGCGACGATCGCGGCCGAGCGCGGGCATCAGGTGACCCTGTTCGATGCCGCCGAAGAGATCGGCGGCCAGTTCAACCTCGCCAAGCGCATCCCCGGCAAGGAGGAATTCCACGAAACCCTGCGCTACTTCGCGCGGCAGATCGAGCTGACCAGGGTGGAGCTGCGCCTAGGGAAGCGGGTACAGGCCAGCGAACTTGCGGGTTTCGACCGGGTCGTGGTGGCGACCGGCGTGGTGCCCAGGGCGGTCGATTTCCCGGGCGCCGACCACCCGCGCGTGGTCGGCTACCTGGATGTCCTGCGCGGGGATGTGGAAGTCGGCGCCGAAGTGGCCATTGTGGGAGCCGGTGGTATCGGATTCGACGTGGCCGAGTTCCTCTCCGAGCACGGCCCCTCCTCCACCCTGGACCCGGCGCGATGGCGCGCGGAGTGGGGGGTGGACCTGGAGTACACCGGCAATCGCGGAGGGCTGGTAGCGCGACGGCCGGAGCCTCCAGCTCGCAAGATCTGGCTCCTGCAGCGCAGCGCCGGCAGGCCGGGTACCCGCCTGGGTAAAACCACCGGCTGGATCCATCGCGCGACGCTGAAAGCCCGCGGGGTCGAGATGCTGGGGGGCGTGCAGTACCTGGGCTTTGATGAAACGGGGCTGCGCATCGCCCGGGAGGGTACGGAGGAGCTTCTGCCGGTGGACCACGTCGTCATTTGCGCGGGGCAGGAGCCGTTGCGGGCCCTAGGCGACGAGCTCCAGGCCCTCGGGCGCGAGGTGGACGTGATCGGCGGGGCCGACGTGGCCGCGGAACTTGATGCGAAGCGCGCAATCGCCCAGGGATGCGCTCTGGCGGCATCGCTCTAGGCGCAAATCGCCCTCTTGACTGCGACGCCAGCACCCGGCGTTCACCCGAAACTGAACAGGGTCAGGAGCCAAAAAGGCGCATTGACGGGTCGAACAAGCCCGATGGGGCGCGGATTTGCGTGCCCGGCATCACATTCGGCTCACTTTCCAGACCCGACTGTCAACCGCGTCCATTCACCTGCCATTTATATAACTGCGGCTACCTTGCGCCAACTTTCCAGCCGCCACCCGCGGCAACCCACGCCGGCCACGCCTATCGCGTCAGCCGGCGAAGGGGCAAAGCGAGCCAAAGAGCCGCCGCCCTCCCCAGTACGCCATGCCGGTTGATGCCGGGTCGACTTCCTTCCACAGGAGGTGGCCCAGTGCGCCGGCGCAACGGAGCAAGGAGTCGAAATGAAACTCGCCTGGATCCTGTGGCTGGCTTCTGTACTGCCACCGCAAACCGCCGATTCGCTGTGCCTCAGCACAACGCTGTACCTCGAGGCCCGCAACCAGTCCACGCAGGGACAGCAGGCCGTCGCCGAGGTGGCCCTGCGTCGCCGCGACAGCGGCCTGTGGGGTGACAGCGTGTGCGAGGTCGTCACTGCCCGCAAACAGTTCGCGCCGACCCTGGTCTCGCCCAACACCCGCCTGAGCAATACCGAGGCGTGGGCGGAGTCGGTCACCATCGCGATGGAAGCGCAGCGCAACTGGGCGCTGCCTCCGGGCGAGCGCACGGAGATTGTTCCCGGCGCCAGCCACTTTGCGGCGCTGTCGATTGCCAGCCCCAGCTGGCGGAATGCCTACCAGGTGGCCACCATTGGCGACCACACGTTCCTGAAGGTCCAGAACCTCAAGCCGCGCGAATCCTGATTGCGCGGCCGGAACGAAAAAGCCCGCCAGCTGGCGGGCTTTTTCTTTTTCAGGACTGGCCGCTGTCGTCGCCTCCCAGCTTCCTGGACAGCCGGTTGTAGGTGAACGATGCCGACCAGGTGAGCATCAGCAGGCCGGCGATCGACTCCAGCGCCACCAGGAGCCGAATAGGGCCCGTCGGCATCAGGTCCCCTGCCATGCCGAGGGTGCTGTAGTTGATCGCGGAGAGATAAAGCGCATCGGTCAGCGTCGCCGTCGCACCCTGCTCTCCGATCCATCCGCCCAGCGGCAACAGGGGGATGCCCCAGAAGCCGACCCCGTAGAGCAGGATGTGCACGATATGCAGGCTGAGCACCAATAGCACCGACAACACCAGACTGCGGCGGCGGGGCTTCCCGTTGCCGAAACAGAGGCGGTCGATCCACTGCAGTCCCTCGTGGTGGATCAGGACCGTGGCCGTCACCGTCACCAGGCCGACCACGGCCACCACCAGCAAGCCGAGCCAGCCGTCCTGCATGCTCAGCGGTCCCCTATCCCGACGTAATCGCGATCTTCCGGCCCAGTGTAGTTGGCACTGGGGCGGATGATCTTGCCGTCCTCACGCTGCTCGATGACGTGCGCGCTCCACCCGGTGGTGCGCGCGATCACGAACAGCGGGGTGAACATCGGCGTCGGGATGCCCATCATGTGGTAGGCCGACGCGCTGTACCAGTCCAGGTTCGGGAACATCTTCTTGGTGTCCATCATCAGGTTCTCGATGCGCTCGGACACGTCGAACAGGACCTGGTTTCCACCTTCGGCGCACAGCTTGCGGCTGATCTCCTTGATGATGGGGTTGCGCGGATCGCCCACGGTGTACACCGGGTGGCCGAAGCCAATCACGATCTCCTTGCGCTCCATCCGGGCGCGGATGTCGGCCTCGGCCTCGTCGGCGGTCGAGTAGCGGCTGATGATGTCCATCGCCACTTCGTTGGCCCCGCCGTGCTTGGGTCCCCGGAGCGCGCCAATGGCCCCGGTGAGGCAGGAGAACATGTCCGAGCCGGTACCGGCGATGACGCGCGCGGTGAAGGTCGATGCGTTGAACTCGTGCTCGGCATACAGCACCAGCGACTTGTCCAGGGACTCGACATGCAGTTCGCTCGGTGGCTCGCCATGAAGCAGATGCAGGAAGTGCCCGGCGACGGTGTCGTCATCGGTTTCGACATCGATGCGGCGTCCGTTGCGGGTGAAGTGCCACCAGTACAGCAGCATCGAACCGAAGCTGGCGATGAGCCGGTCGGCGATGTCCCGCGCCTCGGCGGCCGGATGGCCCTCGCGCTCGGGGAGCACCGTGCCGAGCACCGAGCACCCGGTGCGCATCACGTCCATCGGATGGGCATTGGCCGGCACCAGCTCCAGCGCCTCGGTGACGATGGCGGGCAGGCCGCGCAAGCGGCGAAGTTTCGTCTGGTAGGCGGCCAGCTGCGACCGGGTCGGCAAGGTGCCATGGACAAGCAGGTGGGCGACTTCCTCGAACGAGGACCGGGTCGCCAGGTCCTTGATGTCGTAACCGCGGTAGTGCAGATCGTTGCCGCTGCGGCCCACGGTGCACAGGGCGGTATTGCCGGCGGCGGTGCCCGACAGGGCGACCGACTTCTTCGGCTTGGGCAGTGTGTTGTTCTCGCTCATTTGCAGCTCCTTGGTCTTGTCACTTGTCGCCGGCGAACAGGGCGTCGAGCTTGTCCTCGTAGGCGTGGTAGCCGAGGAAGTCATAGAGCTCTGCCCGTGTCTGCAGCGTGTCGACGATGTTCTTCTGGGTGCCCTCACGGCGCACCGTTTCGTAGAAGTGCAACGCGGCCTTGTTCATCGCGCGGTAGGCGCCACAGCAGTACAGCGCGATGTCCACGCCGGCGTCGCGCAGCTCGTCTGTGGTGAAGAACGGCGTGGAGCCGAACTCCGTCAGGTTTGCCAGGATCGGTACCTTTACCGCCTGCTTGAAGCGCCGGTAATCGTCCAGCGACTTCATCGCTTCCGGGAAGATCATGTCCGCGCCGGCCTCCACATAGGCCTGCGCACGCTCGATCGCCGAATCGATGCCTTCCACGGCCGCGGCATCGGTGCGCGCCATCAGCACGAAGCCCTCGTCGGTCCGTGCATCCACGGCCGCCTTCACCCGGTCGACCATTTCACCCTTGGACACCACCTCCTTGCCCGGACGGTGGCCGCAACGCTTCTGGCCCACCTGGTCCTCCATGTGCACGGCGGCGACGCCCACCCGCTCGAACGAGCGGACGGTGCGGGCGATGTTGAACGCCCCGCCCCAGCCGGTGTCGATGTCGACAAGCAGCGGCATGCCAGTGGCATCGACGATGCGACGCGCGTCGGTCAGCACGTCTTCCATCGTGCTGATGCCCAGGTCGGGCATGCCCAGCGAGTTGGCGGCCACGCCGCCGCCGGACAGGTACAGCGCCTTGTAGCCGACGCGCCTGGCCATCAGTCCGGCATAGGCGGTAATGGCGCCCATCACCTGCAGTGGGGATTCTTCGGCTACGGCGGCGCGGAATCGCGCCCCGGCGGAATGTTGCGAAGCCATGGTGTCTCCGGTCACGCGATACGAAGCCACCATTCTAGCCGAGCTGCCGTCACCGCCTCCTCCTATAGCACCGCCCGGGCCGATGCTGGGATAGCATCTGCCGGCAAAGGAGCTGTACATGACGGACCACCGCCCCACCTACCTGCCTATCCAGGCGCTGCGTGCCGTTGCCGCATTGCTGGTGGTGCTGTTCCACCTGAGGATCGTGGAGGCAAGGTTCGGCGCCGGGGAGCCGCTGCTGCCCGGAGCGATGCGCTTCGCCGATGCCGGCGTCGACATCTTCTTTGTGATCTCCGGTTTCGTGATGGCGACGGTGGCAGTGGGCCGTTACCGCTCCGCCCCCAACGCCGGACGGTTCCTGGCGCGTCGCGCGTGGCGGGTGCTCCCGCCTTACTGGATCTACACCTCGCTGGTCGTGGCGCTGATGCTGGTCGCACCTGGTATCGCGAACTCCTCCTATGAAGGCCAGAGCATCCTGGCGTCCTACCTGCTCTGGCCACAGCACCAGTTGCCGGTACTTACGGTGGGCTGGACGCTGATCCACGAGATGTACTTCTACCTCGTGATGGCCAGTGCCCTCGCCTTCCTGCAGGAGCGACACATGCCCCTCTTCCTGTTGGCCTGGGCCGTGGCGGTGCTGGTGGCCCATGCCGCTCTCGGACCGCGGCCGCCCTGGCTCGCCTTGGCGTCCAACCCGATGACCCTGGAGTTCATCGCCGGTGCCTTCGTCGGCCTGTACTGGCGGAGGGTGCCGGAACGCGCCGCTGGCGCCTGTGCCGGAATCGGAGCCGTGGCGCTGGTCGCCGCGATGTTTGTTCTCGATGAGATCGGTGCCGGCGTGCTACCCCCGAGCCTGCGAACGCTGGTGTTCGGTCCCGCCGCCGCGCTGGTCGTGCTCGGGCTGGTCGTGGCGCGACGCCGTCGCGAGGGCGCGATGGGCCGGTGGCTTACGCTTCTCGGCGACAGCTCGTACTCCCTGTACCTGTCGCACGTGTTCGTGGTGTCCGCCGCTGGCCGGCTCTGGCAGATGAGCGGGTTTAACCAGAGCGCATGGCAGCACCTGGTCTTCATCGTACTGACGGTGATCGCCTGCGCGGCGGCCGGATTACTGTCGTGGCGATGGATGGAACGACCGTTGCTGGCGCTGCCCGCTTTGCGGCGATGGCAAGTCACCAGACCAGGGACCACAGACGACGGCTCTTTATCCGCCGCGCCGGCTCGCCCGCAACCGCTTGGCTAGCAGGGACAGACAAGCCGTGCGAGTTCGGAACAAGAAAAAGGCGGCCATAAGCCGCCTTTTTCGAACCCTGCGGGTGGCTCAGCCCAGTAGGTGCGCCACGCCAGCGCGCTCTTCCTCGAGCTCGGCCAGGGTCTTGTCCATCGCCTTGCGGCTGAACTCGTCGATCTCCAGGCCTTGCACGCGGGTGTACTCGCCGTTCTCGGTGGTGACCGGCACACCGTAGATGATGCCTTCGGGAATGCCATAGCTGCCGTCAGACGGCACGCCCATGGTCACCCACTCGCCGTTGCTGCCCAGCACCCAGTCGCGGATGTGGTCGATCGCGGCGTTGGCAGCGGAAGCCGCCGAGGACAGACCCCGGGCTTCGATGATGGCCGCACCGCGCTTGCCAACCTTCGGGATGAACTCGTTGGCGTTCCAGTCGGCGTCGTTGACCTTGTCCTTCAGGGACTGTCCGTCGACGGTGGCGAAGCGGAAGTCGGGATACATGGTCGGGCTGTGGTTGCCCCACACCACCAGTTTCCTGATGTCACCGACCTTGACGTCCGCCTTGTTGGCCAGCTGGCTCAGCGCACGGTTGTGGTCCAGGCGCAGCATGGCGGTGAAGTTCTTCGCCGGCAGGTCGGGGGCGGACTTCATCGCGATGTAGGCATTGGTGTTGGCCGGGTTGCCGACCACCAGCACCTTGACGTCGCGGCTGGCGACCTTGTTCAGCGCCGCGCCCTGCGCGGTGAAGATCTTCGCGTTCTCAAGCAGCAGGTCCTTGCGCTCCATGCCCGGGCCACGCGGACGGGCGCCTACCAGCAGGGCGATGTCCGCGTCCTTGAACGCCACTTCGGCATCATCGGTGCCGACCATGCCGGCCAGCAACGGGAATGCGCAATCCTCCAGCTCCATCATCACGCCCTTGAGCGCCGCCTGGGCCTTCTCCATCGGCAATTCGAGCATCTGCAGGATGACCGGCTGGTCCTTGCCGAGCATTTCGCCCGAAGCGATGCGGAACAGCAGGGAGTAGCCGATCTGGCCGGCAGCGCCGGTGACGGCAACGCGGACTGGGGTCTTCATGGGGGAGCCTCCGGGCTTGTCGATGGAGCCGTCCACGGCGAGCGCCATGGACGGCTGTTTCAGTAGGGATCAGACCAGCTCGGCAAAGAACTCGCGGAACCGGTCCATGCCTGGCGCCAGTTGCGGCGTCGGGCAGGTGTAGCTGATGCGCAGTGCGCGCGGCTCGCCGAATGCCGAGCCGGGTACGCAGGCGACACCCTTCGTCTCGAGCAATGCACTGCAGAAATCGACGTCGTTATCGATCTTCAGCCCGCTGGGGCCATGGGTCTTGCCGAAAGCCGAGCTGATGTCGGGGAACACGTAGAACGCACCCTGCGGACGGGGGCAGACGATGCCGGGAATCGAGTTCATCACCTCCATCACCTGGTCGCGCTTGGCCTGGAACTCTGCGCATTTCGCGTCGGGTACGTCCTGCGGGCCCGACAGCGCCGCGACCGCGGCGGCGTTCACCACCTCCGGCAGGCTGGTGATGTGGTTGGAATTCATCGTCACCACGGCCTGGGCGACCACTTCCGGACCGGCCAGGAAACCTACCCGCCAGCCGGGCATGCCATAGGTCTTGGACAGGGAGTCGACAAAGATCACCCGGTCCTTCAGTTCCGGACGGGCATGCACGAAGTTGTGGTAGCCGACGCCGTCGAACACCATCCGGTTGTAGATGTCGTCGGTGATGATCCAGGTGTCGGGGTGCCTGGCGATGACATCCGCCAGCGCCGCAATCTCCTGCTTGTCGTAGACCATGCCCGTCGGGTTGGACGGGTTGTTGAACAGGAACACCCGTGGCTTTTTGGCCAGTGCGGCATCGAGCTGCACGGGGGTGAGCTTGTAGTCCTGCTCCGGTGGGCACGGCAGCAGCTCGACCCGCGCATTGACGATCTCCGCGATGTCCAGGTAACTGGTCCAGTACGGTGTCGGGAAGGCGATGACGTCACCTTCGTCGAGCAATGCCTCGGCCAGATTGTAGAGCACGTGCTTGGCACCGACCCCGGTGGCGAGGTTGGCACGCGTGTAACCGGTCAGGCCGATCTTTTCGATGTGCTGGAGGAAGGCATCCAGCATCGGTTCCGCACCGCGGTTGCTGCCGTACTGTCCGCTGTCATCGGCCAGCGACCGGCGCGCGGCCTCGTAGACGTGCTCGCCCGGAAGGAAGTTGGGCACGCCGATCGAGAAGCTGATGATGTCGCGGCCTTCGGACTTCAGGCGCTTGGCCTTCTCGGCAATCTGCATGATCGCGCTGGGCTTGGCGCGACCGATGCGCCGGGCGAGCTGGGGCATCGTGGTGACCTCGGTGGAGATGCATTGGGGACAGCCGGGACGCCATGCGACCCGGCCGGATGGTTCGGAAAATAGTACCACGTGAAACTAATTCGGCCGCGGCTCCGCGGCCCTCTGTAGGAGCGGCTTCAGCCGCGATCGGCAAGCGTCACGCGGAACCAGCCAACGATCGCGGCTGAAGCCGCTCCTACAGGAACGCGGGGGGTACTACGCCTTGGCGTCGAGGGTCTTGTTCCAGTCGGCGACCCGGTCGGCCTTGGCCGCAAGGGCAGTGTCGACATCGCCTTCCAGCTTGACCGACTTGATCTTGTCGCCCTGCTTGATGCTGTCGACCACGTCCATGCCCTCGGTCACCTTGCCGAACACCGTGTGCTTGCCATCCAGCCACGGGCACGGGACGTGGGTGATGAAGAACTGGCTGCCATTGGTGCCGGGGCCGGCATTGGCCATCGAGAGCACGCCACGCTCGTGGCTGAGGCCGTTGCCGGTCTCGTCCTCGAAACGGTAGCCGGGGCCGCCGGTGCCGCTGCCCTGCGGGCACCCGCCCTGGACCATGAAGTCATTGATCACGCGGTGGAAGTTCAGGCCGTCATAGAAGCCGCGCCGGGCGAGGTTGGCGAAATTGGCGACGGTCAGCGGCGCCTTTTCAGGCTCGAGCTGTACTTGGATCGGGCCGCGCTCGGTATCGAAGGTGGCGGTCAGGCTCATGGGAACTCCAGCTGTGGGGGAAAAATGAACACGTAGCGGCCAATTCTATCCCAAGCCTCGTGCGTCGCCGCTCGCCCCCACTCTGCCTATATACTGGTCGACTTCATTTCAGAAAAGCGGCGCCCTCGGCGCCTTTCCCCATGTCCATCGAACGCCTGCGCAATATCGCCATCGTCGCCCACGTCGACCACGGCAAGACCACCCTCGTCGATTGCCTGCTCAAGCAATCCGGAACGTTCAGCGAACGCACGGTCACGACCGAGCGGATGATGGACAGCAACGATCAGGAAAAGGAGCGTGGCATCACGATCCTGTCCAAGAACACCGCCATCAACTGGAATGGCAACCGCATCAACATCGTCGATACCCCGGGACACGCCGACTTCGGTGGCGAGGTCGAGCGGGTGCTGTCGATGGTGGACTCGGTGCTGATCCTGGTCGATGCAATGGATGGGCCGATGCCGCAGACGCGCTTCGTGACCCAGAAGGCGTTCGCGATGGGCTTCAACCCGATCGTGGTCGTCAACAAGATCGATCGCCCCGGCGCACGGCCGGACTGGGTGATCGACCAGGTCTTCGACCTGTTCGACAAGCTCGGTGCGACCAACGAGCAGCTCGACTTCCCGATCGTCTACGCCTCGGCGCTGCACGGCTACGCGAGCCTGGACGACAGCGCACGCGACGGCGACATGACCCCGCTCTACGAGGCGATCATGAAGCACGTGCCGCCGCCGACGGTGGACCCCGAGGGCCCGTTCCAGATGCGCATCAGCCAGCTGGACTACAACAACTTCGTCGGCCTGATCGGCATCGGCCGCATCCAGCGCGGCACGGTGCGCACCAACATGCCGGTGAGCGTGGTGGACCGGCACGGCAAGAAGCGCCAGGCCAAGGTGATGCAGGTGCTGGGGTTCATGGGCCTGGAGCGCGTGGAAGTCGAAGAGGGCAAGGCCGGCGACATCCTCGCCCTGTCAGGCATCGCCGACCTGTCGATCTCCGACACCGTCTGCGCGCTCGACACGCCCGAAGCGCTGCCCGCCCTGACGGTGGACGAGCCCACCATCAGCATGACGTTCCAGGTGAACAACTCGCCGTTCGCGGGGAACAAGGACCGTAGCGGCGGCAAGTTCATCACCAGCCGCCAGATCCGCGAGCGACTGGAGCGCGAAACGCTGCACAACGTTGCACTGAAGGTCGAGGAAGGTTCGGACCCGGACAAGTTCCTGGTCTCCGGCCGCGGCGAGCTGCACCTGTCGGTGCTGATCGAAACGATGCGCCGCGAGGGCTACGAGCTCGCCGTGTCGCGCCCGGAAGTGATCATCAAGGAAATCGACGGCCAGCTGATGGAGCCGATCGAGCAACTGGTGGTCGATGTCGAGGAAGTGCACCAGGGCGGCGTGATGGAGAAGCTCGGCATCCGCAAGGGCCAGCTGAAGAACATGGAGTCCGACGGCAAGGGACGCGTGCGGCTGGATTACATGATCCCGGCGCGCGGCCTGATCGGTTTCCAGAACGAGTTCAAGACGCTGACCCAGGGCAGCGGCCTGCTGTTCCACGTCTTCGACCATTACGGCCCGAAGGAACAGGGCACCATCGCCAAGCGCATCAACGGCGTGATGATCTCCAACGCCGCCGGCACCACCCCCGCCTACTCGCTGGGGCCGCTGGAGGACCGCGGCAAGCTGTTCGCCGCCGAGGGTGACCATGTCTACGAGGGGCAGCTGATCGGCCTCCACTCCAAGGACAACGACCTGACGGTCAACGCCATCAAGTCCAAGCCGCTGACCAACATGCGCGCCTCGGGCAAGGACGACGCGATCAAGTTGACCCCGGCCATCAAGCACACGCTTGAGCAGGCGCTGGATTTCATCGAGGACGATGAGCTGGTTGAGGTCACGCCGAAGGAAATCCGCCTGCGCAAGAAGCACCTCACCGAGACCGACCGGAAGCGCGCGAGCCGCGGCGGCTGATCGGTTACGTGAACTGGTCGCCCGGCGTTACCGCGCTGGCCGACACGAAAAAGCCGCCCATCGGGCGGCTTTTTCATTGGGAAGGACCGCGAAAACCTTCAGCCGGCGGCGGTCAGGCGAGCCTGCTTGCGCACGATCAGCATCGCCACCTCCAGCGCCTGTTCGTAGTTCAGCCGTGGATCGACGGTTGAATGGTAGGCGCGCTCCAGGTCGGTCTCGGTCAGCTCGCGGGCACCGCCGAGGCATTCCGTCACATCCTCGCCGGTCAACTCCAGGTGCACACCACCCAACCGGGTCCCGGCCGCCGCATGCAGGTCGAATGCCTGCTCCAGCTCGCTGCCGATGTTGTCGAAGCGACGGGTCTTGAACCCGTTGCCCGTGGCTTCGGTATTGCCATGCATCGGATCGCACACCCACAGCACCCTGCGCCCATCCCGCCGCACCGCGTCAAGCAGCGGCGGCAGGCACTCGGCAACCTTGGTGGCCCCCATGCGGTGGATGAAGGTCATCCGTCCCGGCTCGTCCCGGGGATTCAGTACGTCCATGACGCGCAGCAACTGATCGGCCTTCACCGAAGGACCCACCTTGATCGCGATCGGATTGCGAATTCCGCGGAAGTACTCGACGTGGGCACCTTCGACGTCCGCCGTCCGCATCCCGATCCACGGGAAGTGTGTGCTCAGGTTGAACCAGCCCCAATGGCGCGGCACCTCACGGGTCAGTGACTCCTCGTATGGCAGCAACAGCGCCTCGTGCGAGGTATAGAAGTCGACCCGGTTGAGGTTGTGCACCTCCTCGCCGGACAAGGTTTCCATGAACCTGACCGCATCGCCGATCGCATCCACCATCCGGCCGTACTCGGCGGCCAGCGAGGAGTGGCCGACCCAGCTGAGGTTCCAGTACTCGGGATGGTGCAGGTCGGCGAAGCCGCCATCGATCAGCGCCCTCACGAAGTTCATCGTCATGGCCGAACGCGCATGGGCCTTCACCATCCTGCGCGGATCCGGCCGGCGGGCCTCCGGATCGAAGGACGGTCCATTGACCATGTCCCCGCGATAGCTCGGCAGGGTGACGCCGCCGATGGTCTCGGTGTCGGCAGAACGCGGCTTTGCATACTGCCCCGCAAAACGACCCACCCGGACCACCGGCTTCCTGAGCCCGTGTACCAGCACAAGGCTCATCTGCAACAGCACCTTCAGCCGGTTCGAGATGACCTCGGAGGAGCAGGCATCGAAGGTCTCGGCGCAGTCCCCGCCCTGGAGCAGGAAGCACTTGCCTTCCTGTGCGTCGGCGAGCTTCTGCTTGAGCGCAAGGATCTCCCACGAGGTGACCAGCGGCGGGAGATCCCGCAGCTCCGACAGGACGCCCTCCAACTCCGTCTGGTCGGGGTAGGTCGGCAACTGCAACGCAGCCCGGCCGCGCCAGGAGGTGGAACTCCAGCCGCTCGGCAGGTTGACGGGTTGCAGGTGGCGATCACTGGACATTGGCGCGGGCCGAAGATGTTGCGGAACAGCAAACCATCATCCACGCAGGGAGCGTCGACCGCAACGTCCGGCAGGATTGCTTCAGCCTTTCTCAGCTGCGCCGGAAGCCGGCATAGAGCGCCCAGGCGCCCAGCAGCACGAACCACACCAGGCTCCAGGCGGGCATCGACAGGCCCAGGAAGGCCCAGTCGACGTTCGCGCATTCACCCGACCCGGTCATCACCTTGCGCACGACGCCGGAGATCGGCATCGCTTCGAGCATGTAGTCGAGCCCCGGGCCGCAGGCAGGTACTTCGTCGGGTGGCAGGTTCTGCAGCCGCACGTGGTTGCCGGCAATCGCAATGCCGATCACCGATACCAGGCCGGCCAACACGCCATATCCCCGCCGCACGCCCTTCCCGGAAGGTCCGTGCAGCGCCCCCAGCAAGAACACGAGGCCCAGGGCGGCAAACGCGACACGCTGGAAGATACACAGGGGGCACGGCAACAGACCGCCGTAGAACTGCGTGTAGAGCGCATAGGCGAGGAGACCCGCGCAGGCCAGGAAGCCCAGCAGGAAGAACACCCGGAAGTTGCCGCGCTGGGCTTTGATGGTCGTCATGGGCCGACACAATACGAGCTTGCGCGCGCCCTGCCTAGCGGCCAACGAAAAAACCCCGGCTCGCTGGCCGGGGCTTCCACGATCGGTCGCTGACGCGGGAAAGCTCCCGCGCCGCCGGTCTTACTCTGCGGCCGCCTGCGGGCGGTCGACGAGCTCGACGTAGGCCATCGGCGCATTGTCACCCGCGCGGAAACCGCACTTGAGGATGCGCAGGTAGCCACCCGGACGCTCGCTGTAACGCGGGCCGAGCTCGACGAAGAGCGTACCGACGGCTTCCTTGTCCCGCAGGCGGGAAAAGGCGAGGCGGCGGTTGGCGACACCGTCCTTCTTGGCCAGGGTGATCAGCGGCTCCGCAACGCGGCGCAGCTCCTTGGCCTTGGGAAGGGTGGTACGGATCGCTCCGTGCTTGATGAGGGACGCGGCCATGTTGGTGAACATCGCATCGCGATGGGCACTGGTGCGGCTGAATTTGCGTCCGGATTTCTGGTGGCGCATGGTCTTGGTTCCTGAATGTCTGTTCTCGACAGCGGCAAGCCGCTGCTCAGCCCATCATGCCGTGCGAGGCGATTCCCGCGGGCGGCCAGTTTTCGAGCTTCATGCCGAGGGAAAGGCCGCGCTGGGCAAGCACTTCCTTGATCTCGGTGAGCGACTTCTTGCCGAGGTTCGGCGTCTTGAGCAGCTCGACTTCGGTCTTCTGGATCAGATCGCCGACGTAGTAGATGCTCTCGGCCTTGAGGCAGTTGGCCGAACGCACGGTGAGCTCGAGATCGTCGATCGGACGCAGCAGGATCGGGTCGACACCGCTGCTGGCCGGCTTCGCCGCACCGCGGTCACGGTGGGTGAAGTCGCCGAACACCGAGAGCTGGTCGCTGAGAATGTCGGCGGCGGTGCGCACGGCCTCCTCGGCATCAATCGTCCCGTTGGTCTCGATGTCGATGACCAGCTTGTCCAGGTCCGTACGCTGCTCGACGCGGGCCGCCTCGACCGAGTACGCCACGCGGCGAACCGGGCTGAAACTGGCGTCCAGCATGAGGCGACCGATGGTACGGGTCTCCTCGTCCGGACGGCGACGGGCGGCAGCGGGCTGGTAGCCGTAGCCACGCTCGATCTTCAACCGCATGTCGAGCGCCACGTCCTTGGTCAGGTGGGCGATCACATGCTCGGTGTTGAGGATCTCGACGTTGTGGTCGGTCTTGATGTCGGCCGCGGTCACGATGCCAGGACCCTGCTTGTTCAGCGACAGGGTCGCCGACTCGCCGGTGTGCATGCGGATGGCGACATCCTTGAGGTTGAGCAGGACTTCGAGCACGTCTTCCTGCAGGCCCTCGACCGTGGTGTACTCGTGCAGCACGCCGTCGATCTCGACCTCGGTAATGGCGAAACCCGGGATCGAGGACAGCAGCACACGGCGCAGCGCGTTACCCAGGGTGTGTCCGTAGCCGCGCTCCAGCGGCTCGATCACGACCTTGGCGCGGTTGCCGTTGAGGCGTTCGATCTGGGGACCGCGGGGGCGCAGTACCTGATTGGCGGTAACCGTCATGTTGTGGCGTCTCCTGTGAGCTTCCGGCCGGGGGGCCGGAAGGCTCAAGAACAGATGGATTACTTCGAGTAGAGCTCGATGATCAACGCTTCGTTGATATCGGCCGGCAGGTCGGTGCGGTCCGGCACCGCCTTGAAAACACCGGCGAACTTCTTCGAATCGACCTCGACCCAGGACGGCGACAGGTCCATCTGCTGCGCGACGGTCAGCGACTCCTGGACACGGAGCTGCTTCTGCGCACGTTCGGACAGGGCGACGGCATCGCCGGCCTTGACCTGGTAGGACGGCAGGTTGACCGGCTTGCCGTTGACGGTCACGCCACGATGGGACACCAGCTGGCGCGCGGCCGGGCGGGTGACTGCGAAGCCCATGCGATAGACGACGTTGTCGAGACGCGTTTCCAGCAGCTGCAGGAGGATTTCGCCGGTGTTGCCACGCTTGGCGGCGGCCTTCTTGTAGTAGTTGCGGAACTGGCGCTCCAGCAGGCCGTAGATGCGCTTTACCTTCTGCTTTTCACGCAGCTGGTTGGCGTAGTCGGACAGCTTGCCACGACGGGCGACGGGACCGTGCTGGCCGGGCTTCTGCTCCAGCTTGCACTTCGAATCAAGCGCCCGGGCCGGGGACTTCAGGCCGAGGTCGACGCCTTCACGCCGCGAGAGCTTGCACTTGGGACCAATATAACGAGCCATTATTCTTCAGCTCCTCAGACGCGACGTTTTTTCGGCGGCCGGCATCCGTTGTGCGGGATGGGCGTCACGTCGATGATGTTGATGATCTTGTACCCGACGTTGTTCAACGAACGAACGGCGGATTCCCGACCCGGACCCGGGCCCTTGATGCGCACTTCCAACGACTTGACGCCGTAGTCGAGCGCAGCACGGCCTGCTTTCTCCGCCGCGACCTGCGCAGCGAACGGGGTGGACTTGCGCGAACCGCGGAAACCCGCGCCGCCCGAAGTCGCCCAGGACAGGGCGTTGCCCTGCCGGTCGGTGATCGTGATGATGGTGTTGTTGAACGAAGCGTGGACGTGGGCGATGCCGTCGGTGACGACGCGCTTGATCTTCTTCTTCGTCTTGGCTGCTGCTGGCTTGGCCATGATCTACCCCTTACTTCCTGATGGCCCTGCGCGGACCCTTGCGGGTGCGTGCATTGGTCTTGGTGCGCTGGCCGCGCAGCGGCAGGCCGCGGCGGTGGCGCAGGCCGCGATAGCTACCCAGATCCATCAGGCGCTTGATCGACATGCCCACTTCGCGGCGCAGGTCGCCCTCCACGATGAACTTGCCGACTTCACCACGCAGGCGCTCGACTTCGGGCTCGGACAGGTCACGGATCTTCGTCGCCGAATCGACACCGGCGGTTTCGCAGATCTGCTTGGAACGGGTACGGCCGATGCCGTAGATACTCTGCAGCCCGACCCAGACGTGCTTCTGGGCAGGCAGGTTGACGCCCGCAATACGCGCCATAACGCGATCTCCAACTGGTTTGGCAGCCGGGCCCTGACAGTCCGGCAAGAGAACACTCGAATAGAGTGAATCGGAAATTATAACAAGGTCTCGGGTTCATAGGAAGCACCGCCGCGCCAAGGGCGCAGCGGTACCACGGCATGGGGAGTGTGCCCATGCTCCGGCGACGGGAATCGGACTGCCGGGACGGAACGGTGTCAGCCGCCCTGCCCCGGCACCGCGCGCTACTCTGGCGCGCGGACCGGTCCGGACCCACCCGCGCGCGAGACGCCGCACGAGTCGCCCTTCTGGGAACCCGGCGCTGTGTCCGGGGTTCCGCGATACTGCATCCGGCCATGTATCGGCCAGCGGTGACCGGACAAACGCCGGTCGATAGAAACGTCAGTCGATCAGGACCGGCCGGGAAGGCCGCCCCTGGATCCCTTCAGGTTCGCCTTCTTCAACAGGCTCTCGTACTGGTGCGACATCAGGTGGGCCTGGATCTGGGATATGAAGTCCATCACCACCACCACCACGATCAGCAGCGAGGTGCCGCCGAAGTAGAACGAAATATTCATCTGGCTGCGCATGATCTCCGGCAGCAGGCAGACAAGCACGAGGTAGGCTGCGCCCGCGGCGGTCAACCGGGTCAACACGCCATCCACGTAGTCGGCGGTGGCCTTGCCCGGGCGGATACCCGGAATCAATGCACCCGACTTCTTGAGGTTGTCGGCGGTCTCCTGCGAATTGAACACCAGAGCCGTGTAGAAGAACGCAAAGCCCGCGATCAGTCCGCCGTAGAGCACCATGTGCAGCGGTTCGCCCGGATTGAGCCACTGGCTCACCCTGAGCATGAAAGACGATGCGTCGCCCTGGCTGAACCACGCAGCGGCCGTCGCCGGGAACATCACGATGCTGGAGGCGAAGATGGCGGGAATCACACCCGACATGTTGAGCTTCAGCGGCAGGAACGAAGACTGGTTCATGTATGCGTTGCGGCCGCCTTGCCGCCGCGCATAGTTCACCGTGATGCGGCGCTGGCCCCGCTCGACGAACACCACGAAGTAGGTCACGGCGAGCACCAGAATGACCACGGCAAGCGCGACCAGCGTATTCATCTCGCCGTTGCGCACCTGCTCGAACATGCCGAGCGCCGCCGACGGAAGCCCGGCCACGATGCCCGCGAAGATGATCAGGGAAACACCGTTGCCGATGCCGCGCTCGGTCACCTGCTCGCCAAGCCACATCAGGAACATGGTGCCGGCGGTCAAAGAAATCACCGCGGTCAGGATGAAGCCGATGCCGGGGCTGTATACCACCGGGATACCCTGACTGGCGCCGCCGGCCTGCAGAGCGGTGGCGATTCCCCAGGCCTGGAACACCGCCAGCGGGATGGCGCCGAGGCGCGACCACTGGTTGATCTTCCGGCGACCGGACTCGCCCTCTTTCTGGATCGCCTTCATGCTCGGCACGATCTGCACGAGCAACTGCATGATGATCGAGGAGGAGATGTAGGGCATCACATTGAGCGCGAACAGGCTGAAACGCTCGAGGGCACCACCGGAGAACATGTTGAACATGTCCACGATGGTGCCTTCCTGCGTTTCCATCAGCCGCAGCATCGCCTCGGGATTGACGCCCGGCACCGGGATGTAGCAACCGATGCGGTAGACGACCAGAGCGCCGAGTACGAACAGCAAGCGTTGGCGGAGCTCGGTGAACTTCCCGAGCCCGCCGCCCATGCCGGCCATTGCGTTGCCGCTTCGCGCCATGCGTGTGTTACTCCCCGACCTGGCCGCCGGCAGCCTCGACAGCGGCCTTGGCACCGGCCGTGGCAAGCACGCCCTTCAGTACAAACTTCTTGGTGAGCTCGCCCTTCGCGACCAGCTTGGCGCGCTTGGCGGTGCTCGGCACGAGCCTGGCCGCACGCAGCGCGGCGAAATCGATCTCACCGGCTTCGAGCTTGTCCAACTGGTACAGCATGACCTCGGCGGTATCGCCGGCGGTCTTGCTGCGGAAGCCGACCTTCGGCAGGCGGATGTGCATCGGCATCTGGCCGCCTTCGAACCCGGCGCGGATCTTGCCTTTGCCAGAACGCGCGAAAGAGCCCTTGTGGCCACGGCCGGCGGTCTTGCCGAGGCCGGAGCCGATGCCGCGACCGACGCGCTTGCGGTCTTCGCGGGCGCCCTCTGCGGGCTTCAGTGTGTTGAGACGCATGGTGTTACTCCTCGACCCGGACCAGGTAATGGACCTTGTTGATCAGGCCACGTACCTGGGGGCTATCCTTCAGTTCGCGCACGCTGTTGACCTTGTTCAGGCCGAGCGCGTGCACCGAGAGGCGATGACGGCCCTGCGTACCACGCAGGCCCTTGACCAGCCGCACCTTCACGGTGCCGCTCTTGTTGTCAGTCGTCTTAGCCATTGATCAGATCCTCGACCTTCTTGCCGCGCTTGGCCGCGATCTTGGCCGGCGAGTGCATTTCGGAAAGTCCGCGCAGGGTGGCGCGAACCAGGTTGATCGGATTACGCGAACCGACCGCCTTGGCCAGCACGTCCTTCACACCGACCGCCTCGAGCACTGCGCGCATCGCGCCACCGGCGATCACACCGGTACCCTCGGAAGCCGGCTGCATGTACACGCGTGCCGCGCCGTGGCCCGACTTCACCGAATGCCACAGCGTGTTGTTGTTGAGATCGACGGTCTGCATGCTCTTGCGGGCATATTCCATCGACTTCTGGATCGCAACCGGCACTTCGCGCGCCTTGCCGTAACCGAAGCCGACCTTGCCGGCGCCGTCGCCCACCACCGTCAAAGCGGTAAAGGTGAACTGGCGGCCGCCCTTGACGGTCTTGCTGACGCGGTTGACCGCGATCAGCTTCTCGATCATTCCGTCGTCCATCTCTTCACGGTTGCGGTCACGCCCCCGCGATTCACGTTCGTTAGCCATGTCTGTTCCTGGATGTGGAAAGGTTTCTTGCGGCTTGGCCGCTTATGGTTGTGTTGTGGATCGGGTGGATCACGATGCGGGCAATCCCGCACCGCGCCCGGCGCCCTCCGCGCCGGCGGATGGAACGGATGGACGGGGCTGGCCCCGCCATCGGCAATCAGAACTGCAAACCGCCTTCGCGGGCCGCGTCGGCAAGCGCCTTGATGCGGCCATGGTAGCGGTAGCCGGAACGGTCGAAGGCGACCTTCTCGATGCCCGCGGCCTTGGCCTTTTCTGCGATCGCCTTGCCCACCTTGACGGCGGCCTCGGCGTTCTTTCCGTTCTTCAGCCCTTCCTTCACGTCCGCCTGGGTGGTGGAAGCGGCCGCAAGGACCTTCGAGCCGTCGGCGGTGAAGACCTGCGCATACAGGTGCTGGCCGGTACGGAGCACGGACAGGCGCGGCACGCCGAGCACCCGGATGTGCGAACGGGTCGATTTGGCGCGACGCAGGCGAGCGATGTTCTTGTTCATTGTCTGGTCCTCGAAAGCTGAAAGCCGGATTAGGCCTTCTTGGCTTCCTTGCGAATGATGGTCTCGCCGGCGTACTTCACACCCTTGCCCTTGTACGGCTCCGGTGGGCGGAACGCGCGGATCTTGGCGGCGACTTCGCCGACGCGCTGCTTGTCGGCACCGGCCACGACCACTTCGGTCTGGGTCGGGGTGCTGATGGTGATACCCTCGGGCGCCTTGAACAGCACCGGATGGGAAAAGCCCAGCGACAGGTTCAGGTCCTTGCCCTGCATGGCGGCACGGTAACCGACGCCGACCAGCTCGAGCTTGCGCTCGAAGCCTTCAGACACGCCGTGCACCATGTTGGCGACGATCGCCCGCAGGGTACCCGTCAGCGCAATGCGCTCGGGATCGTTGGTCGAGAGCAGCGCCTGGCCGTCCTCGATGTTGATTTCGATGTCGGCCGGCTTGGCGATCGACAGGGTGCCCTTCGGCCCCTTGACGGTCACGTTCTCGGGCTGGACGTTCAGTTCGACACCCTTTGCAAGGGTGATCGGCCTCTTGGCAACTCGGGACATGATCGTTACTCCCTTAGGCCACGAAGCACAGGACTTCACCGCCGACGCCCTGCTGGCGCGCCTGCGCATCGGTCATGATGCCCTTGGAGGTGGAAATGATGGAGACACCCAGGCCCCCGAGGACCTTGGGCAGCTCGTCCTTGCCGCGGTACTGGCGCAGGCCGGAGCGCGAATAGCGCTTGAGCTGCTCGATGACGGGCTTGCCTTCGTAGTACTTCAGCTCGATCTCGAGCTCGTTCTTGCCGGGGCCGGCTTCGGTGACGCGCGAGCCGAGGATGTAGCCCTCGTCCTGCAGCACCTTGGCGATGGCGACCTTCACCTTGGAAGACGGCATCTTTACCGACGGCTTGCCGACCGCGGCCGCATTGCGGATGCGGACGAACATGTCGGCGATGGGATCAGTCATGCTCATGTGTAGTTACCTGATGAGTGCACCGATATCCGCTGGATTGCGAATTTCAGTTGTGACGCCGCCTTCGGAGGAAAGCGGCGCTTGAAGCTAGCCGGCTAATATAGCAGATCCGAAGACCCGCCATGCAAGCCGTTACCAGCTGGCCTTGCGCAGGCCCGGCACGTCGCCGCGCATGGTGGCTTCACGCAGCTTGTTGCGGCCCAGGCCGAACTTCTGATAGACGCCACGCGAACGGCCGGTGATCGCACAGCGGTTGCGCTGGCGGGAAGGCGAGGAATCACGCGGCAGCTTCTGCAGCTTGATGACCGCTTCTTCCTTCTCTTCGTAGGACGACTTCGGGCTGGAGATGATCTTCTTCAGCTCCTCGCGCTTGGCCGCATACTTCGCGGCCAGCTTGGCCCGCTTCAGATCGCGGTTGACCATCGAGGTCTTAGCCATGGTTGGATCCTTGGATTAGTTGCGGAACGGGAAGCGGAAGGCTTCCAGCAGGGCGCGTGCTTCGGCGTCGGTCTTCGCGGTCGTGGTGATCGCGATGTCCATGCCGCGGACGGCATCGACCTGGTCGAAGTCGATCTCCGGGAAGATGATCTGCTCCTTCACGCCCATGTTGAAGTTGCCACGACCGTCGAAGGACTTGCCGGACACGCCGCGGAAGTCGCGCACGCGCGGCAGCGACACGTTGACCAGACGATCGAGGAACTCGAACATCCGGGCGCGGCGCAGCGTGACCTTGCAGCCGATCGGCCAGCCGTCGCGGATCTTGAAAGAGGCCACGGAGACGCGGCTCTTGGTCACGATCGGCTTCTGGCCGGAGATGCGCGCCATGTCGGCCACGGCATTCTCGAGGATCTTCTTGTTGGTCGCGGCCTCGCCCACACCCATGTTCAGGGTGATCTTGGTGATGCGCGGCACTTCCATCGGGTTCTTGTAACCGAACTTCTCGGTCAGCGACGGAATGACTTCTTCCTGGTAGAACTTTTCAAGCCGGGTGGTCATTTCAACATTCCTCAGGCGTCAACCGCCTCACCGCTGGAGCGGAACACACGCAGTTTGCGTCCATCCTCCAGCACCTTGATGCCAACGCGCTCGCCCTTGCCCGAAGCCGGGTTGAAGAGCATGACGTTGGAGATATGGATCGGCGCCTCGCGCTCGATCACGCCGCCCGGCTGGCCAGCCTGCGGGTTCGGCTTGGTGTGGCGCTTGATGATGTTGACGTTGGACACGACGACCTTGTCGCCTGCCACGCGCACCACATCACCCTTCTTGCCCTTGTCCTTGCCGGCGGTGACGACCACCTGGTCGCCCTTCTTGATACGGTTCATGTCAATTCCTCCGCTCAGAGCACTTCAGGAGCGAGCGAGACGATCTTCATGAACTTCTCGGAACGCAGTTCACGGGTCACCGGCCCGAAGATACGGGTACCGATCGGCTCATGCTTGTTGTTCAGCAGCACGGCGGCATTGCCGTCGAAACGGATCAGCGAACCGTCGGGACGACGGACACCCTTGCGGGTCCGCACCACGACGGCGTCGTAGACGTCGCCCTTCTTGACCTTGCCGCGCGGAATGGCGTCCTTGACGGTCACCTTGATGATGTCGCCAATGTGCGCATAACGGCGCTTGGAGCCGCCGAGCACCTTGATGCACATCACTTCCTTCGCCCCGGAGTTGTCGGCCACGCCGAGGTAGCTTTGCATCTGGATCATGGTTCAGCCTCCTCGTTATTCGGCCGCGCGGCTGACGATCTCAACCACGCTCCAGTTCTTGGTCTTGGACATCGGTGCAATTTCCTTCACCCGCACCACGTCGCCTTCATTGCAGGCGTTGTCGGCGTCGTGGGCGTGGAGCTTGCTCGAACGGCGGATGTACTTGCCATACAGCGCGTGCTTGACCTGGCGTTCAACCAGCACGGTGACGGTCTTGTCCATCTTGTTGCTGACCACGCGTCCTTCGACCGTGCGCAGCGCCTTCTCTGTATTGTTGTCGGTCATGGCGGGTCCTTACTTCTTCTCGCCCAGCAAGGTGTTGACGCGAGCGATCTCGCGGCGCACCCGGCGGGCCTCGTGGGTCTTGGCGAGCTGGCCGGTGGCCTTCTGCATGCGGAGCGCGAAGCTCTCCTTGTGCAGCTCGGTCAGGTGGGCCTGAAGCTCGTCAGCCGACTTGTCACGCATTTGCTTGAGTTCCATCAGCGCACCGTCCGGGTAACGAATTGGGTGGTGACCGAGAGCTTCGCCGCGGCGAGACGGAACGCTTCACGCGCCACGTCCTCACCCACGCCTTCGATCTCGTAGATCATGCGGCCGGGCTGGATCTGGGCGACCCAGTACTCCACGTTGCCCTTACCGGAGCCCATTCGGACTTCGATCGGCTTCTTGGTGATCGGCTTGTCCGGGAACACGCGGATCCACATCTTTCCGCCGCGCTTGACGTAGCGGCTGATCGAGCGGCGGGCCGCCTCGATCTGGCGCGCGGTGATCTGGCCGTGCGCGGTCGCCTTCAGGCCGTACTCGCCGAAGCTGACGGCATTGCCGTTCCAGGCCAGGCCGTCATTGCGGCCCTTGTGTACCTTGCGGTACTTGGTTCGCTTGGGTTGCAACATGGTCAGTTACCTCGATTCGCGCGGCGGGCGGGGCGAGCGGTCGCGACGGTCGCCGCGGTCACCGCGGTCGCTGCGCGGACTGTCGTCCTGCTTTTCCTGGCCAACCTGGGAGAAATCGAAGATCTCGCCCCGGTAGACCCATACCTTGATGCCGATGATGCCGTACGTCGTCTTGGCTTCGGCGAAGCCGTAGTCGATGTCGGCGCGCAGCGTGTGCAGCGGCACGCGACCTTCGCGATACCACTCCGAACGTGCGATCTCGGCGCCGTTGAGCCGGCCACCAACGTTGACCTTGATGCCCAGCGCACCCAGGCGCATCGCGTTGCCCACCGCGCGCTTCATCGCGCGGCGGAACATGATGCGACGCTCGAGCTGCTGCGCGATCGACTCGGCAACGAGCTGCGCGTCGAGTTCGGGCTTGCGGACCTCGGTCACGTTGATGTGCGCGGGAACGCCCATCATGTCGCTGACTTCCTTGCGCAGCTTGTCGATGTCCTCGCCGCGCTTGCCGATCACCACGCCCGGGCGGGCGGTGTGGATCGTGACGCGCGCGTTGTTGGCGGGACGCTCGATGAAGATCTTCGAGATACCGGCCTGCGCGAGCTTCTTGCGCAGCATGTCCCGGACCTTCAGGTCGGCGATCAGGTATTCGGCGTACTGCTTCTTGCCGGCGAACCACTTGGAGTTCCAGTCCTTGGAGATGCCAAGGCGGATGCCGGTCGGATGAACTTTATGACCCATGAGTTACTTCCCCTCGCCGACGACGACGGTGATATGGCTGGTGCGCTTGAGGATGCGGGTACCGCGTCCCTTCGCACGGGCCATGAAACGCTTCAGCGTCGGGCCCTCGTCGACCATGATGGTCTTGACCTTGAGCTCGTCGATGTCGGCGCCCTGGTTGTTCTCCGCGTTGGCGATGGCGGACTCGACGACCTTGCGGATCATCGCGGCAGCCTTCTTGTCGGAGAACTTCAGCAGGTTGACGGCCCGCTCGGCAGTCAGCCCACGGACCTGGTCGGCGACCAGGCGGGCCTTCTGCGGGGAGATGCGTGCTGTGCGCAGGATTGCTTTCGCTTCCATGGTCATCTCCTTATCGGCTCTTCTTGTCGGCCACGTGACCCTTGAAGGTACGGGTCAGGGCGAACTCGCCGAGCTTGTGGCCAACCATGTTCTCGTTGACCAGCACGGGGATGTGGTTGCGACCGTTATGCACGGCGATGGTGTAACCCACCATCTCCGGCAGAACCATCGAGCGACGCGACCAGGTCTTGATCGGCTTCTTGTTGTTGGCCGCAGCCTCCACCTTCTTGATGAGATGGTGGTCGACGAACGGGCCCTTCTTGAGTGAACGTGCCATGGCCGATTAGCTCCTACGATCGCGCACGATGAACTGCTGGGTGCGCTTGTTCTTGCGGGTCTTGTAACCCTTGGTCGGGACGCCCCACGGGGTGACCGGATGCGGGTTGCCCTGGCCGGCCTTGGCCTCACCACCACCGTGCGGGTGGTCGACGGGGTTCATGGCCGCACCGCGGACGGTCGGGCGAACGCCGCGCCAACGCTTGGCGCCGGCCTTGCCCAGCTTCTCCAGGTTGTGCTCGACGTTGCCGACTTCCCCGATGGTGGCGCGGCACTCGACCGGCACCTTGCGCATTTCGCCCGAACGCAGGCGAAGCGTGGCGTAGCCCTGTTCGCGAGCGACCAGCTGGACGCCGGCGCCGGCGGCACGCGCCAGCTGGGCGCCCTTGCCGGGCTTCATCTCGATGCAGTGCACGGTGGAGCCGACCGGGATGTTGCTCAGCGGCAGGGTATTGCCCGAGCGGATCGGGGCGTCACGCCCGGCAATCACCTGGTCGCCGGCCTTCAGGCCCTTGGGGGCGATGATGTAGCGGCGCTCGCCATCGACGTAGCACAGCAGGGCGATATGGGCGGTGCGGTTGGGATCGTATTCGATCCGCTCCACGCGCGCCGGGATACCTTCCTTGTTGCGCTTGAAATCGATGATGCGGTAGTGCTGCTTGTGGCCACCACCGATGTGGCGGGTGGTGATCCGCCCGTGGTGGTTGCGGCCGCCGGTCTTGCTCTTCTTCTCGAGGAGCGGAGCGTGCGGCGCACCCTTGTGCAGGTCCGGGGTCACCACGCGGACCGCGCTGCGGCGACCGGGGGATGTGGGTTTGAATGTCATCAATGGCATGGGTCGATCCTCAGGCCTTGGCCATCACGTCGATCGACTGGCCTTCGGCCAGCTTCACGTACGCCTTGCGCCAGTCGGGACGGCGGCCCATGCGGAACTTGAAGGCCTTGGACTTGCCCTTCACGTTCACCACGTTGACCGCCTCGACCTTGACGTCGAACAGCTTTTCCACGGCGACCTTGATGTCGGCCTTGGTAGCAGTCGTCGCCACTTCGAAGACGTATTGGTTGGAGACTTCCTGCAGGCGCGCGGTCTTCTCGGACACACGCGGCGCACGGATCACGTTGTAGAGCTTGGCGTCGTTCATGCCAGCCACTCCTCGATCTTCTTGACCGCATCGGCGGTGACCACGACCGAGTCGGCGCCTACCAGCGCGACCGGATCCAGGCCCTGCACGTCACGGACTTCCACATACGGCAGGTTGCGCGCCGAGAGATACAGGTTCTCGGTGGCGTCCTCGGTAACCAGCAGCGGACGACGACCCACGCCGAGGTCCTTGAGCATGGTGATCATGCCCTTGGTCTTCGGGGAATCGATGGCCAGCGACTCGACCACCTTGATGCGGCCCTGGCGGTTGAGCTCCGACAGGATCGCGGCGATCGCGGCGCGGTACATCTTGCGGTTGACCTTCTGCGCGAAGCTGCGCGGCTTGGCCGCGAAGGTGACGCCACCGCCGATGAAGATCGGAGCCGTCAACGCGCCGTGACGCGCGCCGCCGCCCTTCTGCTTCTTCGACTTCTTGGTCGTGCCGGCCACTTCCGAACGGGTCTTCTGCGCCTTGGTACCAGCGCGACCGGCATTGCGGTAGGCAACGACAACCTGGTGGACCAGGTCTTCGCTGAACTCGCGGCCGAAGATCTCGTCGGAAACCGACACGGTCTTGGTGCTGTTATTGATGGCAAGTTCCATCGTCATACTCCCTTGCTCGTCGGGCGGACGATCACGTCACCACCCGGCGCGCCCGGCACCGCGCCACGAATGGCGATGAGGCCGCGCTCGGCGTCCACCTTCACCACTTCAAGACCCTGGGTGCTCTGCTGGACCGAACCCATGTGACCGGACATTTTCTTGCCCGGAAACACGCGGCCCGGGGTCTGGCGCTGGCCGATGGAGCCCGGCGCACGGTGCGACAACGAGTTACCGTGCGTCGCGTCGCCCATCTTGAAGTTCCAGCGCTTGATGGTGCCCTGGAAGCCCTTGCCCTTGGTGACGCCCTGGACATCGACGATCTGCCCGACCTCGAAGATGTCGGCCTTGATCTCGCCGCCGACACTGAAATCGCCGATCTTGTCGTCGGCCACGCGCAGCTCCCACAGCCCGCGCCCGGCGTCGACCTTGGCCTTGGCCAGGTGGCCGGCTTCGGGCTTGTTCACCAACGCCGCGCGACGCACGCCGACGGTGACCTGCACCGCGCTGTAGCCATCGCTGTCGGTGGTCTTGATCTGGGTGATCCGGTTCGGGGTCGCTTCGATCAGCGTCACCGGGACGGACTTGCCGTCTTCGGTGAAGAACCGGCTCATGCCGGCCTTGCGACCGACGATGCCCAACGAATATTTCTTCGCCGTCATGGTCTGTGCCTCAGGTCAGCTTGATCTGGACGTCGACGCCAGCCGCGAGCTCAAGCTTCATCAGAGCGTCCACGGTCTTGTCGTTCGGGTCGACGATGTCGAGCACGCGCTTGTGCGTGCGGGTCTCGTACTGGTCGCGCGCGTCCTTGTCGACGTGCGGCGAGGTCAGAATGGTGTAGCGCTCGATCTTGGTCGGCAGCGGGATCGGGCCACGCACTTGCGCGCCGGTCCGCTTGGCTGTCTCGACGATCTCGCTGGCCGAGCGGTCGATCAGACGATGATCGTACGCCTTCAGCCGAATCCGGATCTTTTGGTCCGCCATGACGGTGTTCCTTGGTTAAAAGAGCGACGGGCCGGCGACTGGTTGCGCCGAACCCCGAAAAATGACACTGGCCGACGCTATGCCGGCCATCCTTCAAAAACTAAGGCAGGCCGGTTTCCCGGCCCGCCCAGACGGTTCATGCAAGCACATGGGGCCGCCCTGCCCGGAGGACCTCCGGAACCAGGCGGCACCATGCGACATTTCCCTGTCTGGCGAATACGAGGTGCATCCTGCTCCTCATTTCGCTGGCTCGTAGCCCCCGCCAATCAGGCAGGGCCACAGTGGTCGCGCATTCTAACGGGTTTTCTGGACAGTGTGCAACCGGTGCGACTGCCGCCCCGCCAGGGTCTTACTTGATGATCTTCGCCACGACGCCGGCGCCGACGGTGCGGCCACCCTCGCGGATGGCAAAGCGCAGGCCGTCGTCCATCGCGATCGGGTTGATCAGCTGCACTTTCATCTTCACGTTGTCGCCCGGCATCACCATCTCGGTGCCTTCCGGCAGCTCCACCGCACCGGTGATGTCGGTGGTGCGGAAGTAGAACTGCGGACGGTAGCCCTTGAAGAACGGGGTGTGACGGCCGCCCTCGTCCTTGCTCAGCACGTACACCTCGGCTTCGAAGTCGGTGTGCGGGGTGATCGAGGCCGGCTTGGCCAGCACCTGGCCACGCTCCACGTCGTCACGCTTGGTGCCGCGCAGCAGCAGGCCGGCGTTGTCGCCCGCCTGGCCCTGGTCCAGCAGCTTGCGGAACATCTCGACGCCGGTCACCGTCGTCTTGGTGGTCGGACGGATACCGACGATCTCGATTTCGTCGCCCACCTTGATGATGCCGCGCTCGATGCGGCCGGTCACCACGGTGCCGCGGCCCGAGATCGAGAACACGTCTTCCACCGGCATCAGGAACGGCTTGTCGATCGCACGCTCCGGCTCCGGGATCCAGCTGTCCAGCGCCTCGACCAGCTTGATGATCGACGGAATGCCGATCTCGCTGTCGTCGCCTTCCAGCGCCTTCAGCGCCGAACCGTGGATGATCGGGGTGTCGTCGCCCGGGAACTCGTACTTGCTCAGCAGCTCGCGGACTTCCATCTCCACCAGCTCCAGCAGCTCGGCGTCGTCCACCATGTCCGCCTTGTTCAGGTAGACCACGATGTACGGCACGCCCACCTGGCGGGCCAGCAGGATGTGCTCGCGGGTCTGCGGCATCGGGCCGTCAGCGGCCGAGCACACCAGGATCGCGCCGTCCATCTGCGCCGCACCCGTGATCATGTTCTTCACGTAGTCGGCGTGGCCCGGGCAATCCACGTGCGCGTAGTGGCGCGTCGGGGATTCGTACTCCACGTGCGAGGTCGAGATCGTGATGCCACGCGCCTTCTCTTCCGGTGCGCGGTCGATCGCGTCGTACGCGCTGAACTCGCCACCGAAACGCTCCGCGCCCACCTTGGTCAGCGCTGCGGTCAACGTGGTCTTGCCGTGGTCGACGTGACCGATCGTGCCGACGTTCACGTGCGGCTTGGTGCGCTCGAACTTACCCTTGGCCATGATTGATTACCTCTGGATACCTGATTGATCTTATTCGTGGGAAGCATGCCGGCGGGGGCCGGCGATGCCCTTACTTCTTGACCACGGACTCGGCGATGTTGGCCGGAGCCTCGGAGTAGTGGTCGAATTCCATCGTGAAGGTGGCACGCCCCTGCGACATCGAGCGCAGGCTGGTGGCGTAGCCGAACATCTCACCGAGCGGAATGATCGCGTTGATGATCTTGCCCGACGGGCTGTCGTCCTGGCCCTGCAGGATGCCGCGACGACGACTGACGTCGCCCATCACGTCACCGAGGTAATCCTCGGGGGTGACGATCTCGACCTTCATCATCGGCTCGAGCAGGACCGGGCTGGCCTTGTTGAAGCCTTCCTTGAAGCCCATCGAGCCGGCGATCTTGAACGCCATTTCCGAGGAGTCGACCTCATGGTACGAGCCGTCGACCAGCTTCACCTTGACGTCGACGATCGGGTAGCCGGCCATGATGCCGTTGGCGATCACTTCCTGGATGCCCTTGTCGACCGCCGGGATGTACTCCTTCGGAACCACGCCACCGACGATGGCGTTCTCGAACGAGTAACCGGTGCCCGTCTCGGCGGGCTCGATCTCCAGCCAGACATGGCCGAACTGGCCCTTGCCGCCCGACTGGCGGACGAACTTGCCCTCGGCCTTGACTGCCTTGCGGATGGTCTCGCGGTAGGCGACCTGCGGCTTGCCGACGTTGGCTTCCACGTTGAACTCGCGCTTCATGCGGTCAACGAGGATGTCCAGGTGGAGCTCGCCCATGCCGGAGATGATCGTCTGGCCGGATTCCTCATCGGTCCGCACGCGGAACGACGGGTCTTCCTGCGCCAGGCGACCCAGCGCCAGGCCCATCTTCTCCTGGTCCGACTTGGTCTTGGGCTCGACCGCCATCGAGATCACCGGCTCCGGGAACGTCATCCGCTCCAGGGTGATGATCGCATCCTGCGCGCAGAGGGTGTCACCGGTGGTGACGTCCTTCAGGCCCACGGCCGCGGCGATGTCGCCGGCGCGCACTTCCTTGATCTCCTGGCGATCGTTGGAGTGCATCTGCAACAGGCGGCCGACGCGCTCCTTCTTCGACTTGACCGGGTTGTACACCTGGTCACCGGAGTTCAGCACGCCGGAATAGACCCGGAAGAAGGTCAGCGAACCCACGAACGGATCGGTCATGATCTTGAACGCGAGCGCGGAAAACGGCGAGTTGTCGGAAGCATTGCGTGTGGCCTCCTTCTCGTCGTCGTCGATGCCGCGGATCGCCGGCACGTCGACCGGCGACGGCAGCAGCTGGATCACGCCGTCGAGCATCGCCTGGACGCCCTTGTTCTTGAACGCGGTACCGCAGTAGACCGGGACGATTTCGGTCTTGAGGGTGCGCTCGCGCAGGCCGTTGATGATCTCGGCTTCGGACAGCTCACCGCCGTTGAGATACTTGTCCATCAGCTCTTCGGACGCCTCTGCGGCGGCCTCGATCATGAACGAACGGGCCTCGGCGGCCTTGTCGGCAAGCTCGGCCGGGATCTCGCCGTACTCGAAGACCGTACCCTGGGACGCGGTGTCCCAGTGGATGCGCTTCATCTTCAGCAGGTCGATCACGCCATCGAAGCCGTCCTCGGCGCCCACCGGCACCTGCATCGGCACCGGGTATGCACCCAGGCGGGCCTTCAGCTGGCCGACGACCTTGTCGAAGTTGGCGCCGGTACGGTCCATCTTGTTGACGAAGGCCAGGCGCGGCACTTCGTACTTGTTGGCCTGGCGCCAGACGGTCTCGGACTGCGGCTGCACGCCACCGACCGCGCAAAGCACGAACACCGCACCGTCGAGCACGCGGAGCGAACGCTCCACCTCGATGGTGAAGTCGACGTGCCCGGGGGTGTCGATGATGTTGAAGCGGTGCTCGGGCAGGGTCTTGTCCATGCCCGACCAGAACGCAGTGGTGGCAGCGGACTGGATGGTGATGCCGCGCTCCTGCTCCTGCTCCATCCAGTCCATCGTCGCGGCGCCGTCATGGACTTCGCCGATCTTGTGGCTGACACCGGTGTAGAACAGGATGCGTTCGGACGTGGTGGTCTTGCCGGCATCGATGTGGGCCATGATGCCGAAGTTGCGGTAACGCTCGATGGGAGTGGTGCGAGCCACGGGACCCTCTCGTATTTTTAAGTTTCCAAATGGCCGGATGCCGCCTGACGGCGGCCTCCGGTTCGCGTGGCGGCAATGCGGCCGCCGCGACAGCGCCGAAGCGCTGCTTCAGTCCCCGGCACCAACGTGCCGGGAGACTCGAATTACCAGCGGTAGTGGGCGAACGCCTTGTTCGCTTCCGCCATGCGATGGGTCTCTTCACGCTTCTTGATGGCACCACCACGGCTCTCGGACGCATCCAGAAGCTCGGCGGCAAGCTTGCGCGGCATGGTGTTCTCACCACGCTTGCGGGCGGCATCGATCAGCCAGCGCATCGCCAGCGCCATGCGACGGGAGGCGCGAACCTCGACCGGCACCTGGTAGGTGGCGCCACCGACGCGGCGGGACTTCACCTCGACGGCCGGGGAAATGTTGCCAAGTGCCTTCTCGACGACCTCGAGCGGATTGGGGTTCTTCTCCCCGATCACGTCCATGGCGCCATACACGATCTTCTCGGCCACCGACTTCTTGCCGCTGTACATGACCATGTTGATGAAACGCGCGATCGTCTCGCTGCCATGCTTGGGATCGGGCAGGATCGAACGCTGCGGTGCGGAACCTTTACGCGACATGTCTCAACTTCCTCAGGACTTCGGGCGCTTGGCGCCGTACTTGGAACGACGCTGGCGACGCTTGGCGACACCGGCGGCGTCGAGCGCACCGCGAACGGTGTGGTAGCGGACGCCCGGCAGGTCCTTGACGCGACCGCCGCGGATCAGCACCACCGAGTGCTCCTGGAGGTTGTGCCCTTCACCACCGATGTACGAGATGACCTCGTAACCGTTGGTCAGGCGCACCTTGGCCACCTTCCGCATCGCCGAGTTCGGCTTCTTCGGAGTGGTGGTGTAGACACGGGTGCAGACGCCACGGCGCTGCGGGCAGTTCTCGAGCGCCGGGGAGGTGCTCTTGAAAGTAGGCGCCTGCCGCGGCTTGCGGACCAGCTGATTGATCGTCGCCATCTGGAGCTCTTTGATGAAAGGCCGGCCGATTGCCGCGCCTCTGTGAAAAACGAACGGCAAGCCGGGTACACCCGGCCCACCGAGACGGAAAAGTATAGCCCGCGCCGGACGTCGCCGTCAAACGCGGAGCCGACACACCTCCGTGGGGGCGGAACCTGTCCGCCCTGATCCACGTCGCTGCCTTGATCCCGCCCTTCCCTGGGCCCAACACGAGGCGCTCCGTGCGCCTCATTTGGTGATCTGGGGCGGCCCCTGGAGGCCGCCGCTGTACCTCGATACTACGAAGCGCTGGATTCCTCGCCCGCCTCGGCCGGAGCCTCGGTTTCGGCGGTGACCGGCGCCGACAACGCCTCCATCTCGGAGTCGGTCAGGCCCGAGGCGTTCTTGCGGCGCTGGCTGTGGTACGCCAGGCCGGTGCCCGCGGGGATCAGGCGACCCACGATCACGTTCTCCTTCAGGCCGCGCAGGCCATCGCGGGTGCCGCGCACGGCAGCCTCGGTGAGCACGCGGGTGGTTTCCTGGAACGACGCTGCGGAGATGAACGACTCCGTCGCCAACGAGGCCTTGGTAATGCCGAGCAGGACCGGGTTGTACTGCGGCACGATCTCGTTGCGCTTGGCGACGCGATCGGCCTCCTCGACGTAACGCTGGCGCTCGACCTGTTCACCGTGCAGGAACTTGCTGTCGCCCTGGTCGGTGATTTCGACCTTGCGCAGCATCTGGCGGACGATCACTTCGATGTGCTTGTCGTTGATCTTCACGCCCTGCAGGCGGTAGACGTCCTGGATTTCCTTGGTCAGGTAGACCGCCAGAGGCTCCACGCCCAGCAGGCGCAGGATGTCCTGCGGGCTCGGCTCGCCATCCACCACGGTCTCGCCCTTCTCCACGTGCTCGCCTTCGAACACGATGATCTGGCGGTACTTGGGAATCAGCTCCTCGTGCTCGTTGCCGTCGGCATCCTTGATGATCAGGCGCTGCTTGCCCTTGGTGTCCTTGCCGAAGCTGACGATGCCCGAGCGCTCGGCCAGGATCGCCGGATCCTTCGGCTTGCGGGCTTCGAACAGGTCGGCCACGCGCGGCAGACCACCGGTGATGTCGCGGGTCTTGGACGCTTCCTGCGGGATCTTGGCCACCACGTCGCCCACGCCGACGGCAGCGCCGTCCTGCAGGTTGACGATCGAGCGCGGCGGCAGCTGGTACTGCGCCGGCAGGTCGGTGCCCGGGATGTTCAGGTCGTCGCCGTTCTTGTCGACGATGCGCACGATCGGGCGCAGGTCCTTGGCCGCGGAACCGCGACGCTTCGGATCGGTGATCTCGCGCGAGGCCAGGCCGGTCAGCTCGTCGGTCTTCTCGATGACGGTCACGCCCTCGACGAAGTCGATGAAGCGGATGAAACCTGCCACTTCCGAGACGATCGGGTGGTTGTGCGGATCCCAGTTCGCGACCTGCTGGCCGGCCTTGATCTCGGCACCGTCCTTGACGCTGACGGTGGCGCCGTAGGGCAGCTTGTAGCGCTCGCGCTCGCGGCCATGCGGATCGAGGACCGACAGCTCGCCCGAGCGCGACACCGCGACCAGGTGGCCGTTGGCGTGCTCGACGTGCTTGAGGTTGTTGAACTTGATCGAACCGGTCGTCTTCACCGTCACGTTGTCGATTGCCGCCGCACGCGAAGCCGCACCACCGATGTGGAAGGTACGCATGGTCAGCTGGGTTCCCGGCTCACCGATCGACTGCGCGGCCACCACGCCCACGGCCTCGCCGTGGTTGACGATGTGACCACGGCCCAGGTCGCGGCCGTAGCAGTGCGCGCAGACGCCGAAGGCGCTTTCGCAGGTGATGGTCGAACGGACCTTGATCGACTGCACGCCGGCATCCTCGAGGCGCGCCACCCACTGCTCGTCGAGCAGTTCGTTGCGCGTCACGATCGGATCCTCGTCGTTGCCCGGCAGGAACACGTCCTCGGCCACGATGCGGCCCAGCACGCGATCGCGCAGCGGCTCGACCACGTCGCCGCCTTCGACGATCGGGGTCATGGTGAGGCCGGCCATCGTGCCGCAGTCGTCCTCGGTGATGACCACGTCCTGCGCCACGTCGACCAGGCGGCGGGTCAGGTAACCCGAGTTCGCCGTCTTCAACGCGGTATCGGCCAGGCCCTTTCGTGCACCGTGGGTCGAGATGAAGTACTGGAGGACGTTGAGGCCTTCGCGGAAGTTCGCGGTGATCGGCGTCTCGATGATCGAGCCGTCCGGCTTGGCCATCAGGCCACGCATGCCGGCGAGCTGGCGGATCTGGGCCTGCGAACCACGGGCGCCGGAGTCGGCCATGATGTAGACCGAGTTCATCGACTTCTGGTTGACGGTCTCGCCCTTGGCGTTGACCACCTGCTCGGTGCCGATGGTGTCCATCATCGCCTTGGCCACGCGCTCGTTGGTGCGCGACCAGATGTCCACCACCTTGTTGTAGCGCTCACCCGCGGTGACCAGGCCGCTCTGGTACTGCTCCTGGATCTCCAGCACCTCGGCTTCGGCCTCTCCGAGGATGCCCTTCTTCTCGTCCGGGATCGTCATGTCGTCGATGCCGATGGAGACGCCGGCGCGGGTCGCGTAGGCGAAGCCGGTGTACATCAGCTGGTCGGCGAACACCACGGTGTCCTTCAGGCCCAGCATGCGGTAGCACGAGTTGATCAGGCGGCTGATGTTCTTCTTGGTCAGCTCGGTGTTGGCCAGCTCGAACGGCAGGCCCTCGGGCAGGATCTCGCGCAGCAGGGCGCGGCCCACGGTCGTGTCGACGATCGAGGACTTCTGCTCGCTGCTGCCATCGATGTTGTTGATGGTCTCGGTGATGCGGACCTTGACCTTGGCGTGCAACTCGACCACGCGGTTGTCGTAGGCGCGCTTGACTTCGGCCACGTTCGCGAACGCCATGCCCTCGCCCTTCTTGTTCTCCAGGGCGCGGGTCATGTAGTACAGGCCCAGCACGACGTCCTGCGACGGCACGATGATCGGCTCGCCGTTCGCCGGCGACAGGATGTTGTTGGACGCCATCATCAGCGCACGCGCTTCCAGCTGGGCTTCCAGCGAAAGCGGTACGTGCACGGCCATCTGGTCGCCGTCGAAGTCGGCGTTGAACGCGGTGCAGACCAGCGGGTGCAGCTGGATGGCCTTGCCCTCGATCAGCACCGGCTCGAACGCCTGGATGCCGAGGCGGTGGAGGGTCGGGGCGCGGTTGAGCAGCACCGGATGCTCGCGGATGACCTCCTCGAGGATGTCCCAGACTTCCGCTTCTTCACGCTCGACCAGCTTCTTGGCGGCCTTGATGGTGGTGGCCAGGCCACGGCGCTGCAGCTTGGCGAAGATGAAGGGCTTGAACAGCTCCAGCGCCATCTTCTTGGGCAGGCCGCACTGGTGCAGCTTGAGGTACGGACCGACCACGATCACCGAACGACCGGAGTAGTCCACGCGCTTGCCGAGCAGGTTCTGGCGGAACCGGCCCTGCTTGCCCTTGATCATGTCGGCCAGCGACTTCAGGGGACGCTTGTTGGTACCGGTGATGGCGCGGCCGCGGCGGCCGTTGTCCATCAGCGCATCGACCGATTCCTGCAGCATGCGCTTCTCGTTGCGCACGATGATTTCCGGCGCATTGAGCTCGAGCAGGCGACGCAGGCGGTTGTTGCGGTTGATGACGCGGCGGTACAGGTCGTTGAGGTCGGAGGTCGCGAAGCGGCCACCGTCCAGCGGCACCAGCGGACGCAGGTCCGGCGGCAGCACCGGCAGCACCGTCATGATCATCCACTCGGGCTTGTTGCCGGACTCGAGGAAGGCCTCGACCAGCTTGACCCGCTTGGTCAGGCGCTTGAGCTTGGTTTCCGAACCGGTGGCGGCGATGTCTTCCTTCAGCTGCACCATCTCGGACTGCAGGTCGATCGTGCGCAGCAGGTCGTAGACGGCCTCGGCGCCCATCGCGGCCTCGAAGTCGTCGCCGTGCTCCTGGCGCGCCTGCATGTACTGCTCTTCGTTGAGCAGCTGGCCGCGCTCGAACGGGGTCAGGCCCGGCTCGGTCACGACGAACGCCTCGAAGTACAGGATGCGCTCGATGTCGCGCAGGGTCATGTCCAGCATCAGGCCGATGCGGCTGGGCAGCGACTTGAGGAACCAGATGTGCGCGACCGGCGATGCCAGGTCGATGTGGCCCATGCGCTCGCGACGCACCTTGGCCAGGGTGACCTCGGTGCCGCACTTCTCGCAGACCACGCCGCGGTGCTTCATGCGCTTGTACTTGCCGCACAGGCACTCGTAGTCCTTGATCGGCCCGAAGATCGCGGCGCAGAACAGGCCGTCGCGCTCGGGCTTGAAGGTGCGGTAGTTGATGGTCTCGGGCTTCTTGACCTCGCCGAAGGACCACGAACGGATCAGGTCCGGCGACGCCAGCGCGATCTTGATCGCGTCGAAGTCGAGCGCGGGACGCTGCTGGTTGAACAGGTTGAGCAGGTCTTTCATTTTCGTTCTCCGTGGAGGAGTAAATCGTCGAAGGGCTGTGGATGTCCGGTAGCGACGGCGGGGGAGCGCGCGTCAAGCGGCGCTCCCCGTCCGGTCACCGGGTCTCTTCCAGCTCCATGTTGATCGCGAGCGAACGGATTTCCTTCACCAGCACGTTGAAGGACTCCGGCATGCCGGCGACCATCTCGTACTCGCCATCGACGATGTTCTTGTACATCTGGTTGCGGCCCTGCACGTCGTCGGACTTCACCGTCAGCATTTCCTGCAGGGTGTAGGCCGCGCCGTACGCCTCCAGCGCCCAGACTTCCATCTCGCCGAAGCGCTGGCCGCCGAACTGCGCCTTGCCGCCCAGCGGCTGCTGGGTGACGAGCGAGTACGGACCGGTCGAACGGGCGTGCATCTTGTCGTCCACCAGGTGGTTCAGCTTCAGCATGTGCATGTAGCCGACCGTGACCTGGCGATCGAACGCCTCCCCGGTGCGGCCGTCATGCAGCGTGGCCTGGCCGCTGCTGGGCAGCTCGGCGAGCTCGAGCATGCGCTTGATCTCGGACTCCTCGGCACCGTCGAACACCGGTGTCGCCATCGGCACGCCGTCGATCAGGTTGCCCGCCAGGGCCAGCAGCTCCTTGTCGCTGAACTGGTCGAGGTCGACGCGCTGGCCAGCCAGCTTGCTGTCGTGGTTGTAGATGTCGTCCAGGAACTTGCGCAGCTCCGCCACCTTGGCCTGTGCCTCGAGCATGCGCTGGATCTTCTGGCCCAGGCCCTTTGCGGCCCAGCCCAGGTGCACCTCGAGGATCTGGCCGATGTTCATGCGGCTCGGCACGCCCAGCGGGTTCAGCACGATGTCCACCGTCTGGCCGTCGGCCATGTACGGCATGTCCTGCACCGGCACGATGGTCGACACCACGCCCTTGTTGCCGTGGCGGCCGGCCATCTTGTCGCCCGGCTGGATGCGGCGCTTCACTGCCAGGAACACCTTCACCATCTTCAGCACGCCCGGAGCGAGGTCGTCGCCCTGGGTAATCTTGCCGCGCTTGTCGGCGAAGCGGCGCTCGAACTCCTGCTCGTGGGCCTGGATCTGCTTCTGCGCGCGTTCGATCGCCTCGACGGCGTCCTCGTCCTTCATGCGCAGGCTGAACCAGTCCTTCTTGCTCAGGCCGTCGAGCACCAGCGAGGTCACCGTCTCGCCCTTCTTCAGGCCGGCGCCGCCATTGGCGGTCTTGCCGATCAGCTGGCCGCGCAGGCGGTTGTAGATCGCCGCCTCGAGGATGCGGAACTGGTCGTCGAAGTCCTTCTTGACACGGCGGATCTCGGACTCCTCGATCTGCTTGGCGCGCTTGTCCTTCTCGATGCCATCGCGGGTGAAGACCTGCACGTCGATGACGGTGCCGTCCATGCCCGGGGGCACGCGCAGCGAGCTGTCCTTAACGTCGGAAGCCTTCTCGCCGAAGATCGCCCGCAGCAGTTTCTCTTCCGGGGTCAGCTGGCTTTCGCCCTTCGGCGTGACCTTGCCCACCAGGATGTCGCCGGCACGGACGTCCGCACCGATGTACACCACGCCGGACTCGTCGAGGCGGTTGAGCGCCTGCTCGGACACGTTCGGGATGTCGGCGGAAATCTCCTCCGGCCCGAGCTTGGTGTCGCGGGCGACGGCGGTCAGCTCCTCGATGTGGATCGTGGTGTAGCGGTCTTCCTGGACCACGCGCTCGGACAGGAGGATGGAGTCCTCGAAGTTGTAGCCGTTCCACGGCATGAACGCGACCAGCATGTTCTGGCCCAGGGCGAGCTCACCAATGTCGGTGGACGGGCCATCGGCCAGCACGTCGCCGCGGGCGATCACGTCGCCTACGTTGACCAGCGGGGTCTGGTTGATGCAGGTGTTCTGGTTGGAGCGCGTGTACTTGATCAGGTTGTAGATGTCGACGCCGGCATCGGTCTCGCCGACGATCTCGTCCTCGTTGGCCTTGACCACGATGCGACCGGCATCGATCTGCTCGACCGTGCCGCCACGCAGCGCGTTCACCGTCACGCCGGAGTCGCGGGCCACGGCACGCTCGATGCCGGTACCGACCAGCGGCTTCTGCGCACGCAGCGTCGGCACGGCCTGGCGCTGCATGTTGGCGCCCATCAGTGCGCGGTTGGCGTCATCGTGCTCCAGGAACGGCACCAGCGCCGCGGCGACCGACACGGTCTGCATCGGCGAGACGTCCATGAAGTGGATCTCGGCCGGCGGCTTGAGCAGCGACTCGCCCTGGTAGCGGCAGGCGACGAACTGGGCGGTCAGCGTGCCCTTCTCGTCCTGCCCGGCGTTGGCCTGGGCGATGACGTACTCGTTCTCTTCGATGGCCGAAAGGAACTCGACCTCATCGGTGACCTTGCCGTCCACGACCTTGCGGTACGGCGTCTCCAGGAAGCCGTACTGGTTGGTGCGCGCGAACACCGCGAGCGAGTTGATCAGACCGATGTTCGGGCCTTCCGGCGTCTCGATGGTGCAGACGCGGCCGTAGTGGGTCGGGTGCACGTCGCGCACTTCGAAGCCGGCGCGTTCGCGGGTCAGGCCGCCCGGGCCAAGGGCCGACACGCGGCGCTTGTGGGTGACTTCCGACAGCGGGTTGTTCTGGTCCATGAACTGCGACAGCTGCGAGGAGCCGAAGAACTCCTTGATCGCGGCGGCCACCGGCTTGGCGTTGATCAGCTCCTGCGGGGTGAGCCCTTCGGACTCGGCCATCGACAGGCGCTCCTTGACCGCACGTTCCACGCGGACCAGGCCCACGCGGAAGGTGTTCTCGGCCATCTCGCCCACCGACCGGACACGACGGTTGCCCAGGTGGTCGATGTCGTCCACCACGCCACGGCCGTTGCGGATCTCGGTGAGGACCTTGATCACGTCCAGGATGTCGGAGCTCTCGCCATGCTCGGCGACCAGCTTCTTGGACTCCTCGTCCTTGCGCTCGCCGTAGTACTTGGCGTCGTACAGCACCGAAGCGCCGGTGGTTTCCTTGCGGCCGATGCGGCGGTTGAACTTCATCCGGCCCACGGCCGAGAGGTCGTAGCGGTCGAAGGTGAAGAACAGGTTGTGGAACAGGTTCTGCGCGGCGTCCTTGGTCGGCGGCTCGCCCGGGCGCATCATCCGGTAGATCTCGACCAGCGCCTCGAGCTGGGTCTTGCTCGGGTCGATGCGCAGGGTGTTGGAGATGAAGGGGCCACGGTCCAGGTCGTTGACCCAGATGGTGCCGACCACTTCGATGCCGGCCTTGCGGAAGGCTTCCAGCTGCTCCTCGGTGATCTCGTCGTTGGCGTTGGCGATCAGCTCGCCGGTGTTGGCGTCGACCACGTCGTGCGACAGGATGCGCCCGACCAGGTAGGCGTCGGGCACCGCCAGCGCCTCGATGCCGGAGGCTTCGAGCTGCTTGACGTGGCGCGCGGTGATGCGGCGGCCGGCCTCGACGATGACCTTGTCACCATCGGCCAGGTCGAAGTCCAGGGTCTCGCCGCGCAGGCGCTCGGGCACCAGCTCCAGCTGGACGCCTTCCTTGGGATCGACGTGGAAGGTGTTGACCTCGAAGAACTCGGCCAGCATCTCTTCGTTGTTGTAGCCCAGCGCACGCAGCAGCACGGTCACCGGCAGCTTGCGGCGGCGATCGATGCGGGTGAACAGCGAATCCTTCGGATCGAACTCGAAGTCCAGCCAGGAACCGCGATACGGGATGATGCGGGCGCTGTAGAGCAGCTTGCCCGAGCTGTGGGTCTTGCCGCGGTCGTGGTCGAAGAACACGCCGGGCGAGCGGTGCAACTGGGAGACGATGACGCGCTCGGTGCCGTTGACGATGAAGGTGCCGTTGCCGGTCATGAGCGGGATCTCGCCCATGTAGACCTCCTGCTCCTTCACGTACTTGATGGCCTTGGTCGACGACTCGCGGTCGTAGATCACCAGGCGCACGGTTACGCGCAGCGGGGCGCCGTAGCTCATGCCGCGCTGGCGGCACTCGCGCTCGTCGAACGCCGGCTCGCCGAGCTTGTAGCCGACATATTCGAGGGCGGCGTTGCCGCTGTAGCTGGAAATCGGGAAGACCGACTTCAGGGCGGCGTGCAGGCCGCGGTCCTCGCGCTTGGCGGGATCGATGTCTTCCTGCAGGAAGGCGCGATAGGAGTCGACCTGGATCGCGAGCAGGAACGGCACTTCAAGGATCGACTTGCGCTTGCCGAAGTCCTTGCGGATGCGCTTCTTCTCGGTGAACGAATACTGCTTCGGGGGAGCCAGGTTCGTCGTGGAAGCTGTGGTCATTTGAGCTACCGCCTCGGGTCATCATCGGGTCGCGCGTCCGCGACCCCGGGGGAACGTGAAAATTGCCAGTGGGAAGTCGCTGGTATTGCCGGCACCAGCACGCCATCTCCCGCTACTTCCAACTGCCAACTCGGGTCTGTTTTGAACTCGGTACTACAGGGTCGTGCAAGAACGGCCAAAGGCCGGGGGCTTTCGCCCCCAGCCTCAGGTGGTCGCCGGTGATGCCTGGCGACGCAAGTACTGCTTACTTCACTTCGACGGCAGCACCGGCTGCCTCGAGGTCCTTCTTGAGCTTGTCGGCATCGGCCTTGGACACGCCTTCCTTGACTTCCTTCGGCGCGCCTTCGACCAGGTCCTTGGCTTCCTTCAGGCCCAGGCCGGTGATGGCACGGACGACCTTGATGACCTCGACCTTCTTCTCGCCGGCGGCCTTCAGCACGACGGTGAACTCGGTCTGCTCTTCAGCAGCGGCACCGCCGCCGGCGGCCGGAGCGGCAGCCATGGCGACCGGGGCGGCCGCAGACACGCCGAACTTCTCTTCCATCGCCTTCACCAGCTCCATCACTTCCATGAGGGACTTTTCGGCGATCGCTTCGATGATCTGCTCGTTGGACAGGGACATTGTGTATACCTCGGTTATCTAGATTGGAAACGACTTTTGGTTTCTGGAAACGAAACCGAACTGGGTTGGCTTACGCCGCCTTCGCCTGGCCGGCCGCGTTGACGACGCGGGTGACCTGCGAGGCCGGTTCGCTGAGCAAGCGGACCAGCTGGGTGGCGGGCTGGACCATGACGCTGAGCAGCATCGACAGCGCTTCGTCGCGGGTCGGCAGCGATGCCAGGACGTCCACATGGGAGCCCGGGTAAAGCTGCCCGCCCAACGAAACAAGGCGCGGCTTCAGCTTGTCGTTCGCCTTGGCGAACTCCTTCATCAGACGTCCGGCAGCACCGGGGTCTTCCTGCGAGAAGGCATACAGCAGAGGACCGGTCAGCTCGTCCTTGATGACGGCGTAATCGGTGTTGTCCACTGCACGCGATACCAGGGTGTTCTTCGCAACCTTGAGGAACACGCCAGACTCACGCGCCTTCTTGCGCATGTCCGTCATCTGGCTGACGGTGACACCCGCATACTCCGCGGCGACCAGCGAGTGCGCCTTGCCGGCGACCTCGGCCAGTTCGGCAACGACTTCCTGCTTCTGGGTCAGATTAAGAGCCATTGCACTCCTCCGTACTTCAACTCCGCCCCAGGCGACGCGCCCGGGAGCGGTACTCGGTCGGCATCGTTGGCCCGATGCCGGGAACGCCGGTTGGCGCTCCGGGTGGTGGCCGTTTCCAAAACACGCTTTCGAAAAAGCTGGAGGGTCGGCAACCATCTACGCAGGCCCTGCCCCGCGGGGGGACTGGATTAAGCGATCCCGCTTGCGGCGACGGCGATTCCCTGCCAGTGCGAGCCTCCCTGCCCGTCGTTGCCACGCGCTGACCGCGCCTGCGGTCTTTGACGGCTATCGCGCGGGCCGGAGCCTTTGCGATGCCCTCAAAAGTGTCCCGGACGCCCAGGGCGCCCGGGTTGATGCGATTACTTGAGCGCCAGCGTCGACTGGTCGACGGTCACGCCCGGGCCCATGGTCGAGCTGACCGAGACCTTCTGCAGGTACTGGCCCTTCGCGGTCGCCGGCTTGGCCTTGATCAGGTCGGCCAGCAGCGCCTCGAGGTTGCCCTTCAACGAGGCATCGTCGAAGTCGGCCTTGCCGATGGTGCAGTGGATGATGCCGGCCTTGTCGGTGCGGTAGCGGACCTGCCCGCCCTTGGCAGCCTTGACGGCTTCACCCGGGTTCGGCGAAACGGTACCGACCTTCGGGTTCGGCATCAGGCCGCGCGGGCCGAGCACCTGGCCCAGCTTGCCGACCACGCGCATGGCGTCCGGGGTAGCGATGACCACGTCGTAGTTGAGGTCACCGGCCTGCATCTTCTCGGCCAGATCGTCCATGCCGACCGCCTCGGCGCCGGCCGCGAGGGCCTCGTCAGCCTTGGCACCGGCCGGTGCGAACACGGCGACGCGCACGCTCTTGCCGGTACCGGCGGGCAGCACGGTGGAGCCACGCACCTGCTGGTCGGACTTCTTCGCATCGACGCCAAGCCGCACCGAGACGTCGACGGACTCGACGAACTTGGTCTTGGTGGCGGTCTTGATGATTTTGATGGCCTCGTCGAAGGCGTAGCTCTTGCCCGGAACGACGGCGGCCTTGATTGCTTTCTCGCGCTTGCTCATTGCCATGATCTCAGCCCTCCACCGTCAAACCCATGCTGCGGGCGGAACCCGCAATCGTGCGCACAGCCGCTTCAAGCTCGGCGGCGGTCAGGTCCGCCTGCTTCGCCTTGGCGATGTCCTCGAGCTGGGCGCGGGTGACCTTGCCCACCTTTTCGGTATTCGGACGCTTGGAGCCCGAAGTGACGCCCGCGGCCTTCTTGAGCAGCACGGTGGCCGGGGTGCTCTTGGTGATGAAGGTGAAGGTGCGATCGGAGTACGCGGTGATGATCACCGGCGTCGGCAGGCCCGGCTCGAGCTTCGAGGTGGCCGCGTTGAACGCCTTGCAGAACTCCATGATGTTCAGGCCGCGCTGACCGAGGGCGGGACCCACCGGCGGCGACGGATTGGCCTGGCCGGCCTTGACCTGCAGCTTGATGTAGCCGATTACTTTCTTTGCCATGGTTCTTCTCTCCGGGTGCAAGCGCCTGGCATCAGGCTCCCCATCGCGCCGGGAAAATCACGTGTCCCGACATCACGTCGTTGCTTGCGCGAACAGCCGCCCGGAGGCGGCTGTGCTTGCTGCGCGGCTGCCATGGAGACAGCGAGCCGCGTACTATATCAGGTTTCCGGCGACTTTGCCGGGGCAGGATCAGGCCTTTTCGACCTGCCCGAACTCCAGCTCCACCGGAGTGGAGCGGCCGAAGATCAGCACGGCCACGCGCAGCCGGCTCTTCTCGTAGTTGATCTCCTCGACCACACCGTTGAAGTCGTTGAACGGGCCATCGGTGACCCGGACCATCTCGCCCGGCTCAAACAGCACCTTGGGACGGGGCTTCTCAACGCCTTCCTGGACGCGGTTCAGGATGGCATCGGCCTCATGGTCGGCGATCGGCAGCGGCCGGTCGGCGGTGCCGCCGATGAAGCCCATGACCTTCGGCGTTTCCTTGATCAGGTGCCAGCACTCGCTGTCGATCCGCGGAATGCCGCTCTCGTCATGGGTGGCGATCTGGACCAGCACGTATCCGGGGAAGAACTTGCGCTCGGAGCGCCGCTTCTGGCCCGACCGCATCTCCACGACCTCTTCGGTCGGCACCAGCACGTCGCCGAAGCGGTCCTGCATCTCGGCCCGGGCGACCCGGTCACGCAACGCCTGCGCCACCGACTTCTCGAAACCCGAGTACGCATGGACCACGTACCAGCGCTTGTTGCCTTCCGTGTTCTGCACTTCGCTCATCTCCTCAACGCCCCAAGAGCCATTTGACCGCGGCCTGGATGACCACGTCGAACCCGGCCAGGATCAGGCTGAGGACTATCACCGCGATGATCACCACCCAGGTGGTGCGGGTGGCTTCCTGGCGCGTCGGCCAGACCACCTTGCGCAGCTCGAACCGGGCTTCGGACAGGAATTCCCGGACCTCGGCACCCTTCTGGCTCGTCAGGAAGACCACCAGGCCCGCCAACAGGCCGGCGGCGACCGCCAGAGCGCGAAGCGCACCCGGCCACTGCTCGAACCAGATGTAGGCATAGATGCCGGCGGCGACCAGAAGCACGGAAAGCGCGTACTTGACGATATCGCCGGCGCTGGAGGACCTGGGTTGTTCGACCTTGCTGTTCATCCGGCTCGTCGCACGGTGCGCTTTCGCGACCGCGTCATCAGGTGGCACGCCAGGAGGGACTCGAACCCCCAACCTGCGGTTTTGGAGACCGCTGCTCTGCCAATTGAGCTACTGGCGTTCAGTTGTTCCGAAAAAGGCGACGGCGGCTCTCGCCGCCTTCGCCGTTCTCGCGGTTTTTTCCCGCCACCAGGTCCGTCTGGATCCGGTGGCCGGGAGCTGCCGCGGCATCCGCCGCGACAACCGGCTTACTTGATGATCTTCGCCACGACGCCGGCGCCGACGGTGCGGCCACCCTCGCGGATGGCAAAGCGCAGGCCGTCGTCCATCGCGATCGGGTTGATCAGCTGCACTTTCATCTTCACGTTGTCGCC
>Ga0208179_1000145_pt1 | contig 55283 bp, 36 predicted proteins | sample Malvired_Geostar_FD_184238 | JGI IMG/M metagenome (GOLD analysis project Ga0208179, IMG submission 184238) | Marine viral communities from the Global Malaspina Expedition - Malaspina viral metaG DeepMed_Geostar (SPAdes) (version 2) | ecosystem: Environmental > Aquatic > Marine > Oceanic | place... | reverse complement strand
CCGCATCGCCCGGCCCGGTCCCACCCAGCCATTGCAGAATGCGCTCGGTAACCGTAGCCTCTCCCGGCGGCGCGAAGCGCGCCACAGCCTCGCGCAGCCGCTCGCGCACTGCGGCATCGCTGGTCGGCGCTGCGGCTCCGGTGCCATAGGTGCGGTAAACGGGGAACACCCACAGCAGCCGTGAGATCCCCCGACGCAGCATGGCGCTCGTCCAGCCCGCCGAAGCGGGATCGCTTCGGGCTAGCGCGAGAAAACTCTCGGTACAGGCGCACAGCTGGCCTTCAAAGCCCCAGGAAAGCATGTCCTGCCGCGCCTGCAGTTCCTCTTCCTCGAAGGTCAGGGTCCGACCGCTGAACCTCTGCCACAGGTCGATTATCTCGGGCTCGCCAGCGGGATCATGGAGCAGCGCGGAAACGTCTTCCATGAAGTCATAGCCGCTCGTTCCATCGACGCCCCAATCGGTCGGCAGAGTCTCCCCCGGCCCGAGGATTTTCTCGACGACGATATAGGCTGGATCCTTAGGCGCCGCAGCAGTCCGCTCGAGCGCATCGAAGCGCGCGCGCAGCGCGCGGCAGTAACCGGCCGGATCGGACAGGCCATCGACATGATCGATCCGCACCCCGTCGATCAGACCCTCCTGCCACAGGCGGAAATAGAGCGCATGGGTCTGCTCGAAGACATCCGGATCCTCGATCCGCAGACCGGCCAGATCGTTGATCGTGAAGAACCGCCGCCAGTTCAGCTCGTCATTGGCTTGCCGCCACCAGGCGAGGCGATAGTGCTGGCGTTCGAGCAGCGCGGCGAGCCCCTCGTGGTCGTCCGCAGCTGGCAAGGCTTCGCGATCATCGGGCCTTAGCGGCAGGCGCTGCTCGCCGTAGAGGACCACCGTCGGCTCGGCCGCGCTGCGATCCAGCGCGATGTCGCCCGCCGCCAGCGCCTCCGCAAAGGGCGCGCCCAGGATCGGCAACAGCAAGGGCTCGCGCCAGTCGATATCGAACCAGTTCGCGTATTCGCTGGCCGGGCCATGGCGCAGCACGTCGTTCCAGTAGCGATTGTGCCCACCCGCCACCCCCATGTGATTGGGCACGATGTCGATGATCAGTCCCATGCCCCGATCGTGCAAAGCCGCGACCAGGCTGCGCAGACCGTCTTCGCCCCCGATCTCGGGATTGACGCGGGTGGGGTCGACAACGTCATAGCCGTGCTGCGAACCCGGGACGGCGGCGGTGATGGGCGAAGCATAGAGATGGCTCACCCCCAGCCGGTCGAGATAGGGCACGATCTCTTCCGCCCGCGCCAAGGGGAAGTCGCGGTGGAACTGAATGCGATAGGTGGCGCGCGGGCTCATGATCGACTCGCATCGAGATCGGCAAGCCGCCGTGCGACCTCCGGGCGGGCGAGCAGATCGCCGGTGGAGGCGGGCATCCGGCGGCGCCAGTTGGGATGCTGGTCGGTGGTGCCGGGCAGATTGGGTTGCTCGACGGCCCCCACGATATCTTCCAGAGGCACGAGCGCCAGTTCGCAGGGTGTGCGCCCGACATGCCGCAGGATAGCCTCGATCACCGGCTCCGGTCTGTCGAGGTCCGGCTGCTGCCCCGCCGCGGCTCCGCTGGCGACCAGTGCGGCCCACAGATCGGTACGCTCGTGCCCGCGTGCGGCCCGCGCCTCGGTCTCGTCGCCATGGGTCGAAGAGCGCCCGATCGCCCAGGTCCAGTCGATGTCGCGCCCCTGCCACCAGCCGGCGATCGTCGGTAAATCATGCGTCCCGGTCATCGCCACCGCCTGTTCCTGCCAGTGCGCGGGCGGCACGTAGCCGCCGTCGGCGTCGCGCTCGAACCACAACACGCGCATGCCCAGCACATGATCCTGCTCCAGCTTGGGCCGCAGCCCTTCGGGCACCGTCCCCAAGTCTTCGCCGATCACCACCGCATTGGCGCGGTGCGATTCGATGGCCAATATCCGCAGCATGTCGTCGAACGGATAGGTCAGATAGGCGCCGTCTGCGGGGCTGCCGCCGTGTGGCACCACCCATAGCCGGTTGAGCCCCAGCGCATGGTCGATCCGGATCCCGCCCGCGTGATCGAGCGCGGCCCGCAGCGTGGTGATGAAGGGCTCGAACCCGGTCCGCTGCAAGGCGGCGGGAGAAAAGGTGGTCAGACCCCAATCCTGCCCGTCGGGGCCAAGCAGATCGGGAGGCGCGCCGACCGAGAGGCCATACAGCAGATCGTCCGGGCGGCTCCAGGCATGGCTGCCGCCGCCATCCATTCCGACGGCGAGATCGGCGATGAGCCCGACTGGCATGCCGCCAGCGCGCGCCTCCTTTTGCGCGGCATCGAGGCTTTCTGCCGCGAGCCATTGCGCGAAGAGGAAGAAATCGACTTCCTCGCGGTGCTCCGCGGCGAAGCGGGCGACTGCCTCGCTTCGGGGGTCATGATAGGGGGCGGGCCAATCCTGCCAGCCATGCGCGCCGCTGCCGAAGAAATGCACATGAAGCGCATCGTATATCGCATGCCGTACCAGCTCTTCGCCCATGCGCTCACGATAGGCCTGCACCCTGGCGCGGACATCATCGCCGCAGGCGGCGTGGGCTGCGCGAAGGGCCTCCATTCGTGCGGGGATGGCATGTTCCCAATCGATCAGCTCGTCGGACGGTTGCGCCGAGACAGGCTGCCCGATCAGCCCGGGATCGGCGAACAGGATATTGAGGAACAGGCGGCTGGAAGGTGCATAGGGACTGAAGCGCGCCGGATCGGCAGGAAACAGCGCGTGGGTCGGACTGATTGCCAGCGCGCCCGCCGAGCTGCTGCGGGCGAAGTGGCGGACGGTGTCGCGCAAGGTGCCGAAATCGCCGAAGCCGCGCTCCTTGTCGTCGCGCAGCGAGGGGATCTGCACCGCCGGCCCCCAAAGGCGCCGTCCCGGAGCCAGATCGCCGGTGCCGAGGCAGTGCTCGGGCGCGATAGCCACCCGCAGCTGCCAGTCCGATCCGCGGAGCGTGTGATAGCCCGTTTCGGCTATGGGGGAAGCATGGAAGGCGCCCTCCGCCTCCTCGATGGAGAGGGATCGGACCGTGCCATCCTCCAGCTCGAGTTCGGCCTGCCCACCGGCGCCGCAGCCCTGCGGCAGGGCAAAGCCCCGGTTGCGCCGCGCCGAGACGAAGCTGCGGCGCTGCGCATCCTCGCGGCAGGCCGTCAGACTCTGCGCTATGTCCGCGTCGTTCTGCGCCGGATAACCCAGCGCCGACAGGATCCGCACGAGATTTTCGTCGGAAACCCTCTGAGGACGCCCCGCAGCATCCTCCCAGTAGATCCGCAGGCCGACCTGTAGGGCAAGGTCATGCAAACCGGTCATGGGACGATCTCCGCGCGCAGGCTTGCCGGCTCGCCCGCTTCCCCGAGTTGGAACAGGAGCGCTCCGTCCGCCACAGGAAACTGCACCGGCTGATGGCCCAGATTGAAGGCGATCGCCAGTTGCGCCCCATCGCCCATCCGCCAGCGCGCGGCGACGGCCCCCTCGCCCAGCACCTCGGCGCCAAGCCCGCTCGCATTTTTGAGCCGGGGTAAAATCGCATCATGCCGCAGCGCGAGGAGATCGCGATAGAAGCTGCGCCATTCCTCGGCGTCCGGCCCCGGTTCGGGTCGCGAACGCCGGAAGGTTCCGGGATCGTTGGGATCGGGGATGCTGGCGCGTGCCTTGTCATTGGAGAAGGCGGCAAAGCCTGCGAACTCGCCGCGCCGACCCTCGCGCACGGCATCGGCCAGCTCGTCGTGGAAATCGGTGAAGAACAGGAAGGGCGAGCGGCTACCCTCGCTATCGCCCATGAAGATCAAGGGGATCTGCGGAGAGAGCAGCAGTAGCGCAGTCGCGGCCCGCATCCGCTCGCGATCGACGAGCAGCGACAATCGCTCGCCCATCGCGCGGTTGCCGATCTGGTCGTGGTTCTGCAGGAAGGATATAAACCGGGTCGCGGGCAAATGGCCGCTGGGTTTGCCGCGCCGGTGGTCCGAACCGGGTGGCGTCTCGCCCTGATAGATGAAGCCGTCTGCGAGGCAGCGCGCGAGCTTGCGCGTCGGGTCCTGCGCGAAGCCGCGGTAATAGCCCTCTCGCTCGCCGGTCAGCAGCACATGCAGCACATTGTGGAAATCGTCGTTCCACTGCGCGTCGTAGAGAGCGGGCTTCAGCCGATCGGGATCGTTGCCCTCGTTCTCCAGCATCAGGTGGATATGCCGGCCGGGAAGCTTCGCCCGGATCCCCTGCGCCATCGCATCGAGGAATTCGTCGTCGCCAATCGCATGCACGGCATCGAAGCGCAGCCCGTCGATACGATATTCGTCCAGCCACATCAGCGCATTGTCGATGAAGAAGCGCCGCACCGGTTCCCGCGCGACCGCGACAGCCCCGCCCCATGGGGTGTGCGCATGCTCGTCGAAGAATTCGCTGGCATAGGCGCCGAGATAATTCCCGTCGGGACCGAAGTGGTTATAGACCACGTCGAGGAACACCATCAGCCCGAGGCCGTGGGCGCGGTCGACCAGCGCCTTCAGCTCGTCGGGCGAACCGTAGCTTTCGGCGACGGCATACGGCAGCACGCCGTCGTATCCCCAATTGCGGGTTCCTGAGAACGCCCCCACCGGCATCAGTTCGACCGCAGTCACGCCGAGTTCGGCGAGCGCCGGCAGGCGCTGCGCAACTCCCGCAAAGCCGCCCATCACGCCGGGGTGGACTTCCTCGATCACGGTCTCTTCCCACGGCCGGCCGGTCCAGTCGCGGGTTTGCCAGGCAAAGCCATCGGGATCGGTCAGCACGCTCCAGCCATGCACCCCGCCATCCTGCCGTCGCGAGGCCGGGTCCGCGACAGCCAGATCCTCGGCGAGGCGGAAGCGGTAGTGCGTCCCGACGTCAGCTGGCGCCTCGACGGCAAACCAGCCGCCGCTCTCGGGCTCCATGGCGAAGGATTCTTCGCCGCGGATTTCGAGCGTCACCATCTTGCGGTCGGGCGCCCAGAGGCGGAAACGCGCCCGGCCCTCGCCGGTCGGTTCGGGGCCCCAGCGCCTATCCATCAATCCACCCTGCCGGTGCCGACGACGACCTTGACCGCGCGGTCCTCGACCTCGATCGTATCGCCGACCTCGCTTTCGGCCGCTTGAGGGTTGGCGCTGTCGATCACCAGAATGCGCAGCAGTTCGGCAGGCGGCGGGAGACGGAAATCGAGCGTCTCGCCGCTGCCGTTCATCAGCAGCGTGACCGCTTCGATGCTGCCGTCTTGCAGCCGGCGCGCACGCCGCATGACGAGCGCCCGGCCCTGTTCATTGTGCCAGTCCTCGTCGCTCAGATGCGATCCGCGCTCGTCGAACCAGTCGATGTCGAGAATACCCGGAGCGACCTCGGTCTCGCCATGGAGGAAATGGTTGGCCCTTATCAGCGGATATTTGCGCCGCATGTGCACCAGTCGCTGCACGAACTCGGTAAAGGCGCGCCCCTGTTCGCTTTCCAGCTGCTGCCAATCGAACCAGCTGATCTCATTGTCCTGACAATAGGCGTTGTTGTTGCCCTGCTGGCTGCGGCCGAATTCGTCGCCGCCCAGCAACATCGGCGTGCCAAGCGAGGCGAACAGCGTGGTCAGCATCGAACGCGATACGCGGTCCCGGATCGCGTTGATTTCAGGATCGTCGCTGGGTCCTTCCTCGCCCCAGTTGCAGCCGTAGTTTTCCGAGTGGCCGTCCCTATTGCCTTCCTGGTTCGCCCAATTGTGCTTCTCTTCGTAGCTGACCAAATCGCGCAGCGGCTGACCGTCATGCGCGGCGACGAAGTTGAGGCTCGCCCAGGGGCGGCGCGCGCGACGGTCAAACAGATCGGCCGAACCGGCTATGCGGCGGGCGAATTCGGGGCGCATCCCGTCGTCTCCGCGCCAGAACCGCCGGGTGGCGTCGCGAAACTTGTCGTTCCATTCGGCGAAGCCGGGCGGGTGATTGCCGAGCTGATAGCCGCCGGGGCCGATGTCCCAGGGTTCGGAGATCAGCTTGAGCCCATTGAGGACCGGGTCCTGACGCAGCACGTCGAAGAAACCGGAACGCGGATCGAAGCCGTTGTTGCCATCCCGTCCCAGTGTGACGCCCAGATCGAAGCGGAACCCGTCCACCCGATAGCTGGTCGTCCAGTGGCGCAGGCTGTCGGCGACCATCTGCAGCACCCGGGGATGCGACAGGTCGAGCGTGTTGCCGGTCCCGGTGTCGTTGACGCAATAGCGCGGCTCGCCTTCGACCAGGCGGTAGTAGGTGGCGTTATCGAGGCCGCGCAGGTTGAAGGTCGGCCCGAGCTCGCTGCCCTCGGCGGTATGGTTGAAGACCACGTCGAGGATGACTTCGATCCCCGCGGCGTGCAGCCGCCGGATCGCGATCCGCAATTCATCGCCATCGTCCGCCAGATAGCGCTGCTCCGGGGCGAAGAATGACAGCGTGTTGTAGCCCCAGTAATTCGCCAGACCGGCTTCCTGAAGACGGCGATCCTGCACGAAGGCATGGATCGGCAGCAATTCGAGTGCCGTGACGCCGATACGCTGCAGATGCTCGATGACCTTGGGATGGGCGAGTGCCGCATAGGTCCCGCGCTCGGTCACCGGCACATCCTCGAGCAGTCGGGTTAGCCCCTTTACATGAGCCTCGTAGATCACCGTATCGGTCCAGGGGGTGTTGGGGCGGACGTCGCCGGTCCAGTCGAAGGCATCGCTGGTGACCACCGCCTTGGGCATGGCTGCGGCACTGTCCCGGCGGTCGAAGCTGAGATCCTTGCGGCTCGAACGTACGCGGTACGAATGCAGCGAGTCCGTCCAGCGTACCGAACCCGAAAGCTGCTTCGCGTAGGGGTCGAGCAGAAGCTTGTTGGGATTGAAGCGGTGGCCGTTCTCGGGCTCGTAGCGGCCATGCGCCCTGAAGCCGTAGAGTAGGCCGGGCTTGGCTCCCGGCAGATAGCCGTGCCAGACCTCGTCGGTCCACTCGGGCAAGGGCAGGCAGGCGATCTGGCGTCGACCGCTGGGATCGAACAGGCACAGGTCGATCCTATCGGCATTGGCGGAAAAGACTGCGAAATTCACGCCGAGACCATCGAACGACGCGCCGAGCGGGTAAGGCGAGCCGGCCTCGAGCCGGTCCGGGATATCCATCACTGGTGTGCAGCTCCCGGCTTGAGCAAGACTGCGCCCAGCGGCGGCAGCGTCAGCGCGGCGGAGGCGGGTTGCCCGTGCAACGCTTCGCCGTCGGCCTCGACCAGACCCGAATTGCCGATATTGCCGCCGCCGTAATCCATCGCATCGGAATTGAGGATCTCGTGCCACTCTCCGGATCGCGGCAGCCCCATGCGATAGGCATGGCGCGGCTCGGGGGTCATGTTGAAGACAGCCACGATCGGGTCGTGGCCCTCGACCATGCGGACGAAAGAATAGACGCTGTTGCGGGCATCGTCGCCGACGATCCAGGAAAAGCCCGCATGATCGCAGTCGCGGGCGTGGAGCGCCGGTTCGCCGGCATAGAGCCTGTTCAGATCGCCCAGCAGGCGCTGGACGGCCGCATGATCGGGCTGTTCGAGCAGGTGCCAGGGCAGCCCCTCGTCATGGTTCCATTCCTTCTCCATTCCCAGCTCGCAACCCATGAACAGCAGCTTCTTGCCCGGCTGCGTCCACATGAACACCAGATAGGAGCGCAGATTGGCGAATTTGCGCCAGCGATCGCCGGGCATCTTGTTCCACAGGCTGCCCTTGCCATGAACGACCTCGTCATGGCTGATCGGGAGGACGTATTTTTCCGACCAGGCATAGACCATCGGAAAGGTCAGCTCGCCGTGATGCCATCCACGATGGACCGGATCGCGCTCGATGTACTGGAGCGTGTCGTGCATCCAGCCCATGTTCCATTTGTAGTCGAAGCCCAGACCGCCCTCGGCCACCGGCGCGCTGACGCCCGGCCACGCGGTCGATTCTTCGGCGATGGTCATGGCGCCGGGGCAGCGCTCGGCGACCGCCTCGTTCATCGCCTTGAGAAAGGCGACGCTTTCGAGGTTCTCGCGTCCGCCATGGACATTGGGGACCCATTCTCCATGCTCGCGCGAATAATCGCGATAGAGCATCGACGCGACCGCATCGACGCGTAAACCGTCGATATGGAAGGTCTCGAGCCACCACATCGCGCTCGAAAGCAAGAAGCCTGAGACTTCGCGCCGCCCGAGATTGTAGATCAGCGTGTTCCAGTCTTGATGGAAGCCTTCCTTGGGGTCGGCGTGCTCGTAGAGCGGCGTGCCGTCGAATTGCGCCAGACCGTGGGCATCGGTGGGGAAATGGGCGGGAACCCAGTCGAGGATGACACCGATCCCCGCGCGGTGGCAGGCATCGACGAAACCGGCGAAATCGGCGGGCGAGCCGAACCGGGCTGACGGCGCGAATTGCGACAGCGGCTGATAGCCCCACGACCCGCCGAAGGGATGCTCCATGATCGGCAGCAATTCGATATGGGTGAACCCCATCTCCACCACATAGGGCACCAGCTTGTGAGCCAGGGCGTGCCAGTCGAGCGGACCGCCTTCGTCGTTCGTCATCCACGAGCCGGCATGAACTTCATAGGCTGCGATCGGGGCGTCCGGCGCATGCCGGTCCGCCCGTTCGTCCATCCAGTCGTCGTCGCTCCAGGTGAATTCGGGTGCAGGGGCGACGATCGAAGCGGTGCCGGGCGGCACCTGGGTTGCGCGGGCCAGCGGATCGGCCTTCTCGATCACATTGCCGTCGGCTCCGGCAATCTCGAACTTGTAAAGTTCGCCCGGACCGATCCGCGGGACGAACAATTCCCAGATGCCGGCGGAGTGCCGCAGGCGCATCGGGTGGCGGCGTCCGTCCCACATGTTGAAGTCGCCGATCACGGATACCCTGCGCGCGTTTGGCGCCCACACCGAAAAGGCGACGCCCGACACGCCGTCCATCTCCTTGGGCTGCGCGCCGAATACGCGTGCCAGTTCGAGGTGGCGGCCTTCGCTGAACAGGTGAAGATCGTAATCGCCGATCACCGTACCAAACGAGTAGGGGTCTTCGGTCACTTGTTCCGCCCCACCCGGCCAAGTGATCCGCAGCGCGTATTCCTCGCCTTTTTTCTTGAGCTTTCCGGCGAACAGGCCCGGCGCCACCTCTTCCAGCGTTCCGCGCGGCGCGCCCTTCTTGCGGGTCACCAGCTCGACCTCCTGTGCCCCGGGCTGGAAGGTGCGCACGATCGTTCCTCCGGAGCCCTCGTGGGGGCCGAGCAACGCAAAGGGATCGTCGAGACGCCCCTCGAGCAAGGCGGCGGCGGCGGCTCCGAGCAGGTCTTCGGATGCGGTCATTCGGTTTCTCCGGAAAGCAGTTTCGCGGCAGCGCGCGCGAGACCGGCTGCGGGAACGCCGATCCAGTCGGGGCGGTTCGCCGCCTCATAGGCCACCTCGTAGGCAGCCTTCTCGAGCACCAGCAGATCGAGCAGCGGGTCGTCCGCGCCGGTGTCGCTGCGGTAGCCTTCGAGGAAGGCGTCGACCGCGCGGCTGCGGAATATGGCCGCGCCTTCGTCGGCGCGCGCCTCCCAAGTGTCGGCTCCCGCAGCACGCCCGCGTTCGGCCATGGCGGCGGCATAGTCGAAGGACCGCACCAGCCCCGCCACATCGCGCAGCGGCAGATCCTTGGCGCGCCGTTCGGTCAGGGGACGGGTCGGCTCGCCCTCGAAATCGATGATCATCACATCGCTCCCGGTCACCAGCACCTGCCCCAGATGAAGATCACCATGGATCCGCGTGCGCCGACGGCCCTTGGCCAGCCGCGCGACTTTGCCGATGCGGTCGATCAGTGCGTCGCGATCCGCGTCGAGATGCTCCGCCAGCTTTGCTGTCTCCTCGTCCTGCGAGGCGCCGCGGAGCCGTTCGAGCGCGGTGTCGAATTCGCCCTTGATGCGCCCGCCCAGCTTGTCGGCCTGTTCGAGCGTCATTTCCTCCGGAGCGAACGCCGCTTCTTCGGTTTCGCGCGCGAGCACATCGTGCATCTCGCGCAGGCGACGCCCCAGATTGGCGGCGAAATTCTCGTAATTGCTGAAGCTCCAGTCGGTGTCGGTCGCCAGCCGTTCCAGCGCGCCCAGGGTCCACTGCCAGCCGTCGCCCTGATTGTAGACGAAGGCCTGCAGCAGCATGACCAGCGTCTCTTCGCCATCGGAAACCCGTTTCACCGTACCGAATACGGGCGGCACATTGGCGAAGCCGTGCGTCACCAGATAATCGACCATTTCCGCATCGGGATGCTCGCCCGGCGCCAGCTTGCGCAGAAGTTTCAGCACCGCCTGCTGGCCCAGCACCATGGTGCTGTTGGATTGTTCGGCAGCGAGCCATTCGGGCTCGGCGTCGGGATCGAGATCGAAAGCTGCGGTCCTTTCGAAGCGCAGCTCACCGCCCTCGCTCTCCAGCTTTGCATTGTCGCGAATGCCGGCGACCACCGAGCGGGCGAATTCGCCGAGCGCGAAGCCATCGGTCAGCAGCCCGACATGGCGTTCGCGGCGAACCCGCGCGATCGCGAGATTGGATGCGTAGGGGCCGTGTTGCTGCCCCTCCCAGGCGATGCCCAGCGGCAGCGAATAGACCGCCGAGCCGGATCGGGTGGTCACCTTGACCTCACCCAGCAGCAGGTCCCTGGCGCCGGGCAGGGGGGTCAACCGCTGCAGCGCGACGGCGTTCACCGCCTCGTCCTTGGCGCCGAACCAGCGTCGGTGGGGGATGTAGTCGGGCAGGATATCGCGTTCGAGCACCTGACGGCTGTCCCCTTGCGCGACATCGGCCAGATCGGGCCGCAGCACGAAGGTGTGGCGCTCGACTTCGGCACCGGGGGCGGCGCTGGCCCAGTCGGGTGCCTGCGCCTCGTCGGTCAGCTCGAACCACAGGAAGCCATAGGGCGGCAAAGTGAGCAGATAGGGCAGCTTGCCCAGCTTGGGGAAGGTGGTGCCGCCGGTCAATTCGACCGGCACCCGCCCCTCGAATTCATGGAGGTCGAGTTCGACTGCCTGCGCGGTGCGAGAGAGGTTCGCCACGCACAATATGGTCTCGCCTTCATGCTGCCGCAGATAGGCGAGGATGCGGCGGTTGGCGGGCCGCAGAAAGGTCTGGCTGCCGCGCCCGAAAGTGTGGTGATCCTTGCGCACGGCCAACATGCGCTTGATCCAGTTGAGCAGCGAATGGCGGTCGCGTTCCTGCGCTTCCACATTGGCGGCCTCGTAGCCGTAGAGCGGGTCCTGGATCGGCGGCAGGGTCAGGCTGGCGGGGTCGGCCTTGGAAAAGCCGCCGTTGCGATCGGGCGACCATTGCATCGGCGTGCGCACCCCGTCGCGGTCGCCGAGGAAGATATTGTCCCCCATCCCGATCTCATCGCCGTAATAGAGCACCGGCGTGCCCGGCATCGTCAGCAGCAGCGCATTCATCAGTTCGATCCGGCGCCGGTCGCGCTCCATCAGCGGCGCGAGGCGGCGGCGGATGCCGAGGTTGATCCGCGCGCGGCGATCGGCGGCATAGGTGTTCCACAGATAGTCGCGCTCGGCATCGGTGACCATTTCGAGCGTCAGCTCGTCATGATTGCGCAGAAAGATCGCCCATTGCGCATCCTCGGGGATGTCCGGGGTCTGACGCATGATGTCGGTGATCGGAAAGCGGTCTTCCTGCGCCACCGCCATGTACATCCGCGGCATCAGCGGGAAGTGGAACGCCATGTGGCATTCGCTGCTGGTTCCGCCCGGCTCGCCGCCGAAATAGGCTTGCGTATCCTCGGGCCACATATTGGCTTCGGCCAGCAGCATCTTGCCCTCGTAATGCGCATCGAGATCGGCGCGGATCTTCTTCAGGACATCATGCGTCTCGGGCAGGTTCTCGTTGGAGGTGCCGTCGCGCTCGATCAGATAGGGGATCGCGTCGAGCCGGAGCCCGTCGATCCCCGCGTCGAGCCAGAAATGCATCGCCGAGAGCACCTCGGCGAGCACCTGCGGGTTTTCGAAGTTGAGATCGGGCTGGTGCGAATAGAAGCGGTGCCAGAAATAGGCGCCCGCTTCCTCGTCCCAGGTCCAGTTCGACTTCTCGGTGTCGAGGAAGATGATCCGCGTACCCGAATAGAGCTTGTCGTCGTCCGACCAGACGTAGAAATCGCGCTCCGGGCTGCCCGGCGGCGCCTTGCGCGCCGCCTGGAACCAGGGGTGCTGGTCGCTGGTGTGATTGATCACCAGTTCGGTGATGACGCGGATGCCGCGCTGATGCGCCGCCTCGATAAAGGCGCGGGCGTCCTCCATCGTCCCGTAATCCGACGAGACGTCGCGATATTCGGCGATGTCGTAGCCGTCGTCGCGCCGGGGGGACGGATAGAAGGGCAACAGCCAGATCGCGGTCACGCCGAGATCGGCGATGTAATCCAGCTTCTCCATCAGACCCTTGAAATCGCCGATGCCGTCGTTGTTGGCGTCGAAGAAGCTCTTGACGTGGAGCTGGTAGATCACCGCATCCTTGTACCAGTAGGGATCATCCGAACCGGTGATGGTGGCGGGGGAGGTGAGGGGCTGCTTGTCGGTCATGCCTGCACTCCCGGAGCGGAAATGCGCCACATGCGGAACGGTTCGTCGGGATCGAGACGGATGTGCTGGACCTTGCCGTGCCAGTCGAAGCGATAGCCGCCGAACAGGTCCTCGACCGCGACCGAGCCGTCGTCGGGGAGCCCGAACTCCCACAGCGGCACGTCGAAATGGCATTCCTGCGCATTGTGCGGATCGAGGCTGACCATCACCGCGATCATCTCGGTGCTGTCGCCGCCCTCGTTCCCTGCAACTGGTGAAGGCTTGCCGTACCACAGCACATTGGGGTTGTCGGCGGCGTAGAACCGCGTGTTGAGATGGGTCTGCAGCGCCTCGTTGTCATGCCGCAGCTGGTTGAGCCTCGTGATGTCCTCGACGATGTCGTTGGCGCTGCGCCATTGCCGGGGGCGGATCTCGAACTTCTCGGAATCGAGATATTCCTCCTTGCCGGGGCCGAGCGGCGTCGCGTCGCACAATTCGAAGCCCGAATAGACGCCCCACAGGCCCGACAGCGTTGCAGCGAGCACTGCGCGGATACGATGCGCCGGACGCCCACCGGTCTGCAGGAAGCCAGGATTGATGTCGGGCGTGTTGACGAAGAAATGCGGGCGATAGAACTCGCGCGGCGCCTCGGTGGTCAGCTCAGTGATGTAGTCGATCAGCTCCTGCTTCTCGTTGCGCCAGGTGAAATAGGTGTAGGACTGGCTGAAGCCGATCTTCGCCAGGCGGTACATCATCGTCGGCCGGGTGAAGGCTTCGGACAGGAAGATGACCTCGGGATGCTTCGCGCGCACCTCGGCGATCATCCATTCCCAGAACGGCAGCGGCTTGGTGTGCGGATTGTCGACCCGGAAGGTCTTCACCCCTTGATCGACCCACAGCAGCACCACATCGCGCAACGCCTCCCACAGGCCGGGCCTGGCATCCGGACCGTAGAAATCGACATTGACGATGTCCTGATATTTCTTCGGCGGGTTCTCGGCATATTTCATGCTGCCGTCGGGGCGCCAGGCGAACCAGCCGGGGTGCTCGGTCAGCCAGGGATGATCCGGGGCGGCCTGAATGGCGAAATCCAGCGCAATCTCGAGCCCGTGCTCCGCCGCTGCAGCGACCAGCCGGTCGAAATCCTCGAAGGTCCCGAGTTCGGGATGGATGGCGTCATGGCCTCCCTCCGCGCTGCCGATCGCATAGGGGCTGCCGGGATCGTCCGGGCCCGGAGTCAGTGTGTTGTTGGGACCCTTGCGATTGGTCCTGCCGATCGGATGGATCGGCGGGAAATACAGCGTGTCGAAGCCCATGTCGCGCACGCGCGGCAGGTGGTCGATCACATCGGCGAATGTGCCGTGGCGCTGCGGGTCCTGCGTCATCGAGCGCGGGAACAGTTCGTACCAGCTCGAGAAGCGCGCCTCGAGACGCTCCGCATCGACCTTTTGCGGTGCAGAACACAGCGCATGAGGCCGGGTGTCGGCGTCTCGCATCGTTTGCGCCAGAGCTTCGTCGAGCAACACCGCCGCGCGGCTGTCGCCGCTGGCCTTGTCGAGGGCTGCAAGCTTGCCTTTGAGTGCCGAGGCGATCTTGCCCTTGGCGGTGCCCACCGCCTGCTCGACAAGAGCCCTGCCCTCGGCTTCGTCGACCGGCTGAGCCACGCCCGCGGCCAGCTTCTTCGCGAAATCGCGCCGGAAGCCGCCGAACGCGTCGAGCCAGCCTTCGACGACATATTCATGCGGCCCCATCTGCTCGATCGCGAAATCGGCGCTCCAGCGATCATTCGGCAATTGCGTCATGGCTTTGCGCTGCCAAGATTTGTCGCCCACCCTGCGCCAGCGCAGTTCGGCTGCGAGCTGTTCATGGCCATCCGCGTAGATCGTCGCGGTCACCGTCACGGTGTCGCCGACCACGCGCTTGGCCGGGAATTCGCCGCCTGCGACGGTAGGGGTCAGGTCCTCGAGAACGAGACGATCGCGATCGTAAAACGGGACGTGGGAGCTGCTTTTGCCCGCCGCTTTCGCTGCACGAGACGTGGTGGTTGCTTTGCGTGCGGTCATCGATGCCCAACATCTTGTCGAAAGGTGGCTGCCAGAGGCCGGGAGGTGTCCAGCCTTCTGTTCACCAACACATTTCGAAGACGCATCGTTCCAAGAGGCGTGACAGTATCGGGCTGGCGGAGCGGCCACGCAGCGTTCGCAATGAGGAAACGGGCCGTCTCCTCAGTCGGATGCGGGCTCCGACAAGGTTCGACCCTGGTACTTCAGCGTCGAAGTCAGGGCGATGCGAACGCCTCCAGGCCCGATACGGTAATCGTCCGCTCCCCGCCGAACTCCTCGCGCACGGATATGAGACCCTGACGCTCCAGATGATCGAGCAGGCGACGGATACGGCTTGGAGACGAACTGCCATAGACGCGCGCCACCTCATCCTCGTCCGGCATCGCACGCCCCTGCGCTGCCGCGGCGGCGATCGCGAGATATGGCGCCAGCACATCGTCCGGCACTTTTTCGGCGAGCCGTTCGATCGCCTCGCGAAGGGGCGCCTCCAGACTGCCCAATCCCGCGCTCGCATGAGCGAACGATCGGCGAAACCGCACCATGTCGATATGTGCGCTCGGCACGCCGCGCTGTCGGCAGCGCAGTGCGAACTCACGGTATAGTGCGGCGGACGACTGGAAGGTGGCACCTTCCTCGGCTGCAAGGTCGTGCACTATCCTCGCGACGCCGTCCTCGTTCGCGCCGCCGAGCGGCGGACCTGCATTCGAAGGAGGAGCGGCTGTCGCTTCCTCTGCTCGCACGGGCTCCCGGTCTTCGAATCTCGCGCCTGCTCGACTGGAGATTTCTTGCTCGATATCCACCGATCGCGCGACAGGTCGCGCCGCCGGATGGACCGGCTCGGCCGCTTGCTGGGCCAGGTCGTCGTGAAGGAGAGCCTCGAGCTCGTCGCCGCTGGCAACCGGCAGCGGCGCAAGTCCTTCCGCCGCATTCTTTGCGCCGGTGTGAACCGCCCCGATCTGGACAGCGACCGGGCGGCGGCTGATCGCCGGACCGAGCCCCAGGAACTGACCGCGTTGCAGATCGCGAATGCGCTCGGCCTGTCTGCGGTCCATCCCCAGCAGATCCGCCGCCCGCTGCATGTCGATGTCGAGGAAGGTGCGACCCATCAGGAAATTCGAGGCTTCGGCGGCGACATTCTTGGCCAGCTTGGCGAGCCGCTGCGTCGCGACGATGCCGGCAAGACCGCGCTTGCGACCGCGGCACATCAGATTGGTCATGGCCGCAAGCGTCAGGCGGCGCGCATCCTCCGCCAGTTCGCCGGCGGCGGCAGGGGCGAACATCTGCGCCTCGTCCACCACCACCAGAGCGGGATACCAGTGTTCGCGCGGAGCGTCGAACAGCGCGGACAGGAAAAGCGCCGCGCAGCGGATCTGCTGCTCGACCTCCAATTCGTCCAACATCAACACCACCGAGACGCGATGCTGGCGGACGCGCCCTGCCAGTGCTGCAATCTCGCTTGCGGAATGGGCGGCCCCGTCGATCAGGACGTGATCGTAGCGATCCGCGAGGCTGGCGAAATCGCCCTCCGGATCGATCACCACCTGCTGAACGATCTGCGCGCTTTGCTCGAGCAGTCGGCGCAGCAGATGCGATTTGCCCGATCCGGAATTGCCCTGCACGAGCAGCCGTGTGGCGAGCAATTCCTCCACATCGACGAAGGTGCTGCGGCCCTCCGAATCCGTACCGATCTCGATCTGCGCGCCCATGGCGCACGGGGATAGGTGCGTACCCAACCGACGCAAAGGTGCAGCAGCCACTTATCCAGCGGTTGCGCGCAGGCACCTTGCGCTGCCAGAGAGGCCAGCCGGTTTCCGCCCTTCCGCAACGAGGAGTCAGACGCGCACCATGGCAACCATCCCCAAACTCTACGGCCTGCCGCATTCGCTCTACACCGGGAAGGTCCGCAGCTATCTGCGCAAGCAGGGTATCGCCTATCGCGAGACGGCGCCCAGCGATCCGCATTTCACCCAGACGCTGGTGCCCAAGATCGGGCGCGTGATCATTCCGGTTCTCGAACTGGCGGACGGCGCAGTGGTGCAGGACACCGTCGATATCATCGATCACTTCGAACAGATCGGCGTCCGCTATCCTGCCTATCCGGAGAAGAAGCGCCAGCGCGGTGTCGCGCATCTGTTCGAACTCTATTCGGTCGTGAGCCTCACCCGCCACGCGATGCACTACCGCTGGTCCTATCTGGCGGAGCAGGAGGCGTTCTTGCGCGACGCCTTCAGCGCCGGCGGCGACCCCGAGCGTACCGCTTCGACGATGGCCCGGATGAGCAGCTATCTGCCGATGCTGGGCGTATCGCAGGAAACGATACCGGCAATCGAAGAAAGCTATCATCAGCTGCTTGCAGGGCTGGAGGCGCATTTCGCGGCCTATCCTTATCTGCTCGGCAGCCAGCCCTCGATCGGCGACTATTCGCTATTCGGACCGCTGTTCGCGCATCTCGGCCGCGATCCGGTCCCGTTGGCGATCATGCAACGCGAAGCTCCCAAGGTGTTCCGCTGGGTCGAGCGCATGCATGCGCCCGATCTCGACCTGGTGGAGTATGGCCAGGCGGGCGGCGAAGGCGGTTTCGCGCCTGGTGACCGGATCCCCGCGAGCCTGGATCCGGTGCTCGACCAGATCGCGGCCGAACTGCTGCCGGGACTGACCGACCAGCTCGAAGTCATGTGCGCCCATGTCGCAAGCGGCGCCGCCCAGCCCGGTCAGCCTGTCACCGCCAAGCCGCATCAGCGGATTATCGGCCAGACCGAAACGTCTTTTCGGGGCATCCCTTACACCGGCGGCGTGCAGCCCTATACGTTCTTCCTGTGGCAAAGGCTGCGTGAGGCGGCAGACGGCAGCGATGCCGTTCACGAACTGTTTGCCCGGCATCGCCTTTCGCCCCTGCTCGATTCGCAGCTCCCGATCCGGGTCGAGCGGGCCGACAATATAGAAAAATGGGGGGCTTTCACGAGCTAGCGGGCGTTGCTGCCCGTCTTCGCGGCTGGAGCAGCTTGTTTGCTTTTCCGCAGGCGGAACCTTCCAGCGCTTCTAGCCGTCAGTCCAGCATGCACAGCGCGCCGAAACCCAAGGAAATCTTCGACAAGGCTGCTGCGGAAGGGAAACGACGTCTCGACCAAAGCCTCGCGGCTCTCCTCGCCACGGGCTTCATCGCCGGCTTTACGATCATCTTCGGCAGCACCGCACAGGCGCTCATCCATTCGGCCGCGCAGCCGCAATTCGGCGAATTCGCCTCGGTACTCGGAGCGCTTGGCTTCGCAACCGGGGTTGTCTTCCTGATCATCGGCCGCGCCGAGCTCTTCAACGAGAACTTCTTCGATCCGATCGCCACGGCCTTCGAAGGAAAGGAACGCGACATTCCCAGGCGCATGGCGCGGCTGTGGGTGTTCACCTTCGTGCTGAACATTGTGGGGGGCACCATCCTGATCCTGGTCCTGTCGGTCGAAGGGGCCCTCCACGAGGGTGCTCGCCAATCGATAGCGTCCATGGCCTTGGAACTGGCCAACCGCGATCCCCTGGCGACCTTCGCGCGCTCGATCATCGGTGGAGCGCTCGTAGCCCTGCTCTCCTTCCTCGTAATCGCCGCTCAGAGCCAGGGCGCACGCGCGATGATGGCTTTCGCGGTCGGATTCATGCTCGCGCTGGGACCGTTCGAACACGTGGTGGTGTCAACGCTCCACATGCTGTTCGGCGTGTTCATCGGCGCCGATCTGGCAGCGCAGCATCTCGCAAAGGTCGCAGCGATCTCGCTCGCCGGCAATCTGGTGGGAGGGATCGGGCTGGTGACGCTGTCGCATGCCGCGCAGGCCCTGGCCGAAGATGACGACTAGGAGCCTAGCCGCTTGCCCCTGCGCCGTTGCGACCTCGAACTGGTACGTTTGATCTGAATCATGGCATTCGATTTTCGCTGTGTCATACTGTCTGGCGCCCGCGAAACGCGCCGGCGCCGAAAATGACAATCCCCAGGTCGGCGAAAGAAACGCATCTCGATGATGAACATTGCAACCTTGACCATGAACCCGACGATCGACGTTTCCTTCGAAACCGACCGGGTGTTTCACACTCGCAAGATGCGGGGCCGCAACGAGTGCCACGCCCCGGGCGGCGGTGGGATCAATGTCGCGCGGGTCTTCGTCCGTCTCGGCGGCAATGCCCGGTGCTACTATCTCTCGGGCGGTGCGACGGGCGCGGCGCTCGATGGGCTCATCGATCTCCATCAGCTGGTACGGAGCCGCATTGCGATTGCGGGGGAGACCCGGGTGAGCACCTCGGTCTACGAGCGCGGTAGTGGCCACGAATACCGCTTCGTGACCGAAGGACCCACGGTTTCGCCCGGCGAATGGCAGGACTGCCTCGACCGAATCGGCGAAGTGCGCTGCGACTATCTGGTGGTGAGCGGATCGCTTCCTCGCGGTGTTCCCGAGGACTTCTACGCACAAGTGGCGGATCGCGCGAACGAGCGGGACATTCGCGTCGTCCTCGACAGTTCCGGACGGGGCCTTGCAGGGGGTCTCGCCGGTCGGGGGATATACCTCGTCAAACCAAGCATCGGTGAATTGCGCAGTTTGACCGGTCGGGATCTTGCCAGCGACGAGACGATCGCCGAGGCCGCGAAGGGGATCGTCGATCGCGGCGAAGCGGAGCATGTGGCGGTGACCATGGGCCGCGCCGGCGGACTGCTGTGCAACGCTTCGGGCGTGCTGCGACTGCCGGCGGTGCCCATCAAAGCTGCAAGTACCGTGGGCGCGGGCGACAGCTTTCTCGCAGCCATGGTGCACTCCCTGGCGAGCGGTCAGGCCCCCGGCGACGCCTTTCGCTTCGGTCTTGCGGCAGGCGCTGCCGCCGCCCTCACTCCGGGAACGGATCTGGCGCAGCCAGACGAAATCCGGCGGCTGTTCGCGGATAGCGGTGCTTCCTCTGCCCGGTGAGAGGCTCCTTGATCGTGGCGTGTCCGGCCCGCGCAGTTCCAGCCTGCCAATCGTTCTCCGCCGCAGAAGAGGGATAGCACGACGATGGTGAGACAAGCCCTGTGGCATGCCCGCACTGCCGAGGAGGTGATCGAGGCGCTAGATGCCGATCGTGCGGGCCTGACCAGCGAGGCGGTTAAGACCCGGCTCGACATCCATGGCCCCAACACCTTGCCGGAAGCGAAATCGGTCTCTCCGCTGCTGCGCTTCCTGAGCCAGTTCAACAATCCGTTGATCTACTTCCTGCTTGCCGCAGCGCTGGCCGCCTTTTTGCTCGACCATGCAATCGATGCCGCGGTCATACTCCTCGTGGTGCTGGTGAACGCCACTGTCGGTTTCGTGCAGGAAGGGCGCGCGGAGCAGGCGCTGAGCGGCATGCGCGGTCTCATTTCTCCGCATGCCAAGGTGCTGCGCGAAGGCGAGAAACGCGAAGTCGACGTCGCCGAGCTCGTGCCAGGGGACGTAGTCGTGATCGAAGCCGGAGACCGCGTTCCGGCAGATCTGAGGCTTCTTCGCGCGCGCAGCCTCGCCGTCGAAGAGGCGGCGCTCACGGGAGAATCCGTTGCCGCCGAAAAGGGCGAGGAGCCGGTGGTCGAGGGCGCCTCGCTGGGCGACCGCACCTCGATGGCGTTTTCGGGCACACTGGTTGCGCGTGGCCAGGCAACCGGAATGGTCGTGGCGACCGGGAGCAATACCGAAATCGGCAAGATCAGCGGAATGCTGCAGCAAGTGCCGACGCTCGTGACGCCGCTCCTGCGGCAGATCAATTCCTTCGCCCGCCTGCTGACCCTGGTAATCCTTGTCTTCGGCGCGGCGCTGTTCGCTTTTGCAGTCCTGGTGCGCGGTTTTGAGTGGGTCGACGCGCTGATCGCCGTTGTCGCCGTGGCCGTGGGGGCAATCCCGGAAGGGCTGCCCGCGGTCATCACAATCACGCTTGCCATCGGCGTTCAGCGGATGGCCGCGCGCCGCGCCGTGATACGCAAGCTGCCGGCGGTGGAATCGCTTGGTGCCACCAGCGTGATCTGCACCGACAAGACGGGTACGCTGACCCGCAACGAGATGACCGTGGTCCGCCTGCTGACCGGGGATCGCGAATATACCGTCAGCGGTATCGGCTATGCGCCGGAAGGCGAAGTGACGCCAGTCGAGGGCTCGCCGGACGATGCCGAGACGCCGCGCGATCTGATCCGCTGCGGCGCGCTGTGCAACGATGCGCGGCTGGTGGAGGACGGTGGGCAATGGGGCGTCGCGGGCGATCCGATAGAAGGTGCGCTGCTCGCGCTCGCCGCCAAGGCCGGGCTGGAAACAGAAGGGCTGCAGCGCGACTGGCAACGACTGGACGAAATCCCGTTCGATGCATCCTATCGCTATATGGCCACGCTGCACCGGACACCCGGCGGCGACCGCGTCGCTTTCATCAAGGGTGCGCCCGAGGCGGTGCTGGCGCTGTGCGGCGACCAAGCTCGGGCAGTGGACTGGCAAGCCCTGGTCGAACGCTCGGCTTCAGACGGCGAACGCCTGCTCGGTTTTGCGATGTTGCCGGTCGGCGAGGGCGCCGAGCACATTGGGCATGGCGATCTGGCAGGTGCGCAGATGCTCGGGCTGATGGGCTTCATCGATCCACCGCGCGAGGAAGCCAAGCGGGCGATCGCCGAGTGCCGTTCTGCCGGCATCGCCGTCAAGATGATCACCGGCGATCACGCTGCGACAGCCGGGGCGATCGCGCGCCAGCTCGAACTCGCCGATGATCCGCAGGCACTCACCGGTGCGCAGATCGAGGCGATGGATGACGACGAACTCTCCCGTTGCGTACCCGAGGTTGCGGTCTTCGCGCGCGCCAGCCCCGAACACAAGCTCAGGATCGTGCGGGCACTCCAGGCGCACGGACATATCGTCGCGATGACCGGAGACGGGGTCAACGACGCGCCCTCGCTCAAGCAGGCCGACGTCGGGACCGCTATGGGTGTCGCCGGCACCGAGGCGGCGCGCGAGGCATCGGAGATGGTGCTGCTCGACGACAATTTCGCTTCGATCGTTGCCGCCGTGCGCGAGGGGCGCACTGTCCATGACAATATCCGCAAGGTTATCGCCTGGACGCTGCCCACCAATGGCGGCGAGGCGATCGTCGTCATCCTCGCTATCCTCGCCGGATTCACGCTGCCGCTAACCGCCACCCAGATCTTGTGGATCAATCTCGTCACCGCATCCACCCTCGGGCTGGTGCTGGCATTCGAGCCGTCGGAGCCCGGTGTCATGGACAGGCCGCCGCGCCAGCGCGACGCCTCGCTGCTGACCGGATTGCTGTTGTGGCGCATCGTGCTGGTATCGACGCTGTTCGCAGCTGCCGTACTGCTCGTTTTCTTCGGTGTGCAGGCACAAGGCTCCAGCGTCGAGACGGCACGGACGATGGCCGTCAACATGCTGGTGGTGGCGGAGATCTTCTACCTGTTCAACGTGCGCTTCCTGCACATGCGATCGGCAACACTCAAGGGAGCGCTCGGAACCAAACCCGTGCTGATTGCTCTAGCGGTCGTCGTCGCGGCGCAGCTCGCCTTCACCTATCTGCCGTTTCTGCAGCGCGTGTTCGACACAAGGCCGCTGAACCTGGCGCAGGGCGCAGCTATCATCGGTCTCGGAGCAGGCCTGTTCCTCATCCTCGAAGTGGAGAAGTCGATCGTGCGGCGCCTTCAGCGCGGGCAGTCGGATCGCAGTACGACCCGCTCATAGACTCCGCTTGCTCGACCTTGCGCCTGTCGGCTTGGGTTTCGCCGCGGTCACTGCGCAGTGTAGCCGCCGTCGATCACCAGCTCGCTGCCGGTGACGAACTTCGCCTCGTCGGAAGCCAGATAGAGGATACCCGCCGCGATATCGTCCGGCTCGCCGACATGGCCGATCGGATGGCGCTCATCGAGGCTGCTGCGGAACGCCTCTACATCTTCGCCGGACCGGCGCGCCAGATCCTCCACCAGCGGCGTCCAGATGAAGCCCGGATGCACCGAATTCACCCGGATTCTTTCCTTCGCGTAGGTCAGTGCGTCGGTCTTGGTCATCAGTCGCACGGCGCCCTTCGATGCATGATAGGCCGGAATATCCTGGGCGCTGATGATGCCGTAGATCGATGAAAGATTGACGATAGCCCCGCCGCCCGCGCGGCGCAGGTGGGGGATAGCGTGCTTGGTGCAGAAGAACACACCCCGCACATTGACGTTCATCACCTCGTCCCATTCCTCTGCGCTGAGTTCGTCGGTCGCCTTGTTCTCGCCTGCGATTCCGGCGTTGTTGACGAGGATGTCCAACTTGCCGAATTTGTCCGCGACTTCGCCCAACACCCGCTTCACCGCGGCTTCGTCGGTGACGTCCAGGTTCCAGTAGTGCGCCCTTCCCCCACCCGACTCAATGCTTTGGGCAAGCCGCTCACCATCTTCGTCGAGAATGTCGGCGATCGCGACTGCGGCGCCCTCGCGCGCCATCATTGCGCAGGTGGCAGCACCGATCCCATGCGACCCGCCGGTGACGATTGCGACCTTGTGTGCCAGACGCGCCATCGTTGTGCCTCTCTTCGGACCCTGTTGCAGCAGAATGAAACGCGGCACCTCTAGAGCTTCGTTCGCTTGCAGGTGCGCCGGGAATTCGACGGGGAATTCGAGCTGAGAACGTCGCGATCTGGTCGTTGTTCCGAGGTCAAAGGGTTCAGAGGCGGAACTCTCGTGGATAGATGCAGGTTGACCGATTGATAGCGCGCCCGCACGATGTGGGTATCCGTCAAGAGATCCAAACAGCATGATCGCCTCGAGCAGAAGCAATGAAAAGGCGCACGGAGCGCCTGAATCGGATAAGTCCAGGTTCGGGTCTGGTGCGGTGTTGGGCGCTTTCATCTTCGACATGGACGGCGTTGTCACAAACACCGCAGTCGCTCACTTCACCTGCTGGAAGGAGGTCTTCGACGGCTTGCTTCGCAGCCGCTCCGGCGACGATTTCGGGGGCGACGATTTCAGGGACGACGCTCCCGGGGGCGAGAATCTTGGAGCGTTCACCCGCCGGGACTACCTCGATCATGTCGACGGCATCCCCCGCCTGGCAGGGATTCGCGCCTTCTTGGAGTCCCGCGAAATCGACCTGCCCGAAGGCGAGGAAGGCGACCGAACTCCTGCGACGGTTCGGGGCCTCGGCTTCCTGAAGAACCAGTGCTTCGATCGGTGGCTCGCTCAGAACGAAGTGCCGACGTTCGACGACACCCGCGCCCTGATCGATGTGCTCAAGGCAAACGGTGTCACGGTCGGGATTTTCTCCGCGAGCCGGAACGCAAATCGAGTGATCGAGAGCGCCGGACTGGGAGGATTTTTCGACGCCATCGTCAGCGGCGATGATGCCGAGGAGCAAAACCTCGCCGCCAAACCCGATCCGGCGATGCTGGTGGAGACCGCGAGGCAGCTCGGAATCGAGCCGCGAGAAACCGCCGTCGTCGAGGATGCGCTTGCAGGAGTCGAGGCCGGATCGAGGGGGCGCTTCGCCCTTACGGTGGGAATCAACCGGCAGGAGGACCATGCCGACTCGCAGCGGCATGCGCTCCGCGCCCATGGTGCCGACCTCGTCGTGCGCGACCTGCGCCGGCTGCTCACTGCCGATGGTTCGGGTCTCAGGACGGTCGGCAATCTTCCGGCGGTGTGGGATCGGCAGGACGAGCTGGTGTCGCAGATCGGCAGCCGCCCGCTTGCTGTCTTCCTCGATTACGACGGCACGCTGACCCCGATCGTGCGGAACCACCGCAAGGCGCATATCTCCGACAAGATGGTCGAGGCGGTCGCGCAACTCGCAGAACAGTGTCCGACGGCGATCATCAGCGGGCGCGACCTCGATGACGTTCGCGACCGGGTCGGGCTCGACAGCGTATTTTATGCCGGCAGCCACGGCTTCGACATCGCCGGTCCCGGCGGCTTGAAGAAGCGGCCCGAGGGGGCGGAGAAATTCCTGCAACCGATCGCGGAAGCCGAGCAGGACCTCTGGCGCGCCATCGAGGGTTTCGACGGCGCCGAGGTCGAGCGGAAGACTTTCTCGATCGCAGTCCATTTCCGGAACGCAGCCGAAGAGGACGTCGAGCGGCTCGAGAGCGCGGTGGACGAAGTCGTCGGCCGCCACGCCGACCTGCGCAGGAGCAGGGGAAAGAAAGTCTTGCAGGTCGAGCCGCGTGCCGAGTGGGACAAGGGCAAGGCGGTCGAATGGCTGCTCGCCAACACCCGCCTCGGCGAACGCGATGCGCTGCCGCTCTACATCGGCGACGATATCACCGACGAGGATGCCTTTGCAGCTCTTGCGGACGACAGGATTTCGATCGTCGTCAAGGATGGCGGGTACATCACAACGGCCGATTATGCACTCGAGAATAGCGCAGACGTCGGCCGCTTCCTGGTGTGGCTGAGCGAATGCGTGGAGAAGCAGGCCCGATGACGGCCTGGTCCCTCGTCTACCCCGACTACATCCCGGCGCAGGAGGGTCTGCGCGAAACCCTATGCGCCCTGGGCAATGGCTACATCGTCTCGCGCGCCTGCGCGCCGGACAGTTTCGCGGATGACGTGCATTACCCCGGCACCTATCTCGCGGGAGGCTACGATCGGCTGGTGTCGAGCGTGGGCGACCGGGAAATCGAGAACGAGGACCTCGTCAATCTCCCCAACTGGCTGCCGCTGATGCTGCGTATCGGCGATGGCGAGTGGATCGGTCCGGACTCAGTGGAGCAGCTCGGCTATCGTCAGGAACTCGACCTCAAGACGGGCGTGCTATCCCGCGTGCTGCGGTTTCGCGATGCGGACGGAAGAGTAACGCGCTGGGACGAGCGACGCATCGTCTCGATGCACGATCCCCATCTCGCGGCGATGAGCGTGCGCGTGACACCGGAGAACTGGTCGGAGACGCTGACCTTGCGTTCGGCGATCGACGCCAGCGTCATCAACTGGGGCGTGGAGCGCTACCGCGCGCTCGAGGGACGCCATCTGGAGACACTCGACAGTCGCTGCGAAGAAAGCGGAGTGATCTCTCTGCGCACCCGCATGGTCCAGGCGCGCCACGAGATCGCGCTTGCCGCTCGCAACGATGTGGAACTGGAGGGAGCGCATATTGCGCCTGCGCGCACGGAGACTTTGCCCGACATGGTTGCGCAGGAGTTCGAGATCGAGGCGCGCGAGGGTCGATCCATCACCATCAGCAAGATCGCGGCCTATTTCAGCTCGAAAGACACCGCGACGACCGAGCCGCTGCAGGAGGCGGTCGCTCACGTCCAGCATGCGCCGGGCTTCCACGAACTCTGCCAACAGCATGTAGAAGCCTGGTCGCACCTTTGGGAGCAGTGCGATATCGAGCTCGAGAGCACGTCGAACGACGAGGCGCAGCGCAAGCTGCGCCTGCATATTTTCCACTTGCTCCAGACTGCCTCGGCGCATTCGGTGGACAGAGACGTTGGGGTGCCGCCGCGCGGCTGGCATGGCGAGGCCTACCGGGGTCACATCATGTGGGACGAGCTGTTCATCTTCCCCTATCTGACGCTGCGGATGCCGTTCCTGACGCGCGCACTCCTGGGCTACAGGTTCCGCCGGCTCGACGAGGCACGCCGCGCCGCGCGCGAGGCTGGTTTGAAGGGGGCGATGTTCCCCTGGATGAGCGGTTCGAACGGGCGCGAGGAAAGCCAGCGCATCCACTTGAACCCCCGTTCGGGGCGCTGGATTCCCGACAACACCTGGCGCCAGCGGCATATTGGCGCCGCGATCTGCTACAACATCTGGGAGTATGTCGAGGCCACCGCGGACCGGGACTTCCTGCGCGATTTCGGGGCCGAGCTGTTCTTCGAGATCGCCCGCTTCTGGTCCAGCCTGGCTCAAAAGCGCCCGGACGGACGCTACGGCATACGCGGCGTGATGGGGCCCGACGAATTTCACACCGCCTACCCGGGTGCCGACCCCGAAACAGCGGGCGGCGTCGACAACAACGCCTACACCAATCTGATGGTGTCGTGGCTGCTGACGCGCGCGTTCGACGTGCTGGACCTGATTCCGAGCGACCAGCGCCGCCGGCTCTGCGAGAAGCTGGACCTCACCGAAGACGAACTGACGCGCTGGAACGAGGTGAGCCGCAAGCTGTTCATCCCGATCCAGGACGACGGGATAATCGCCCAGTTCGAGGGCTATGAGAATCTGAAGGAGTTTCCTTGGGAGGAGTTTGGCGAAAAATACGGCGACCTTCAGCGGCTCGACCGCATCCTCGAGGGCGAAGGAAAAGATCCCAACGACTACAAGGTCTCCAAGCAGGCCGACCTGCTGATGATCTTCTATCTGTTCAGCCGCGAGGAGATCGAACTGATCTTCGACCGACTCGGCTATGAATTCACGCCGGACATGATCTGGCGGAACATCCAGTATTACATGGAGCGAACTTCGCACGGCTCGACTTTGAGCTGGCTGGCGCACGCTTGGGTGCTGGCACGGGCCGACCGGCAACGCTCCTGGCAACTGGCGCTGAAGGCGCTCGATAGCGACGTCGGCGACCTCCAAGGAGGAACGACCGCCGAGGGCATTCATCTCGGCGCGATGGCCGGCACCGTCGATCTGATCCAGCGCTGCTACACCGGACTCGAGACTCGCTCCGGAGCGCTGATGCTGAACCCTCGCCTGCCCGAGCAGGTGGAGCGGCTCGTGACGACGGTGCATTATCGCCGCCAGATCCTCGATCTCGAGATCACCCAGGAGAGACTGACCGTCTCGAGCCGGGTGATGACCGCCCATCCGATCACGGTCACCTATCGAGGCGAGAGCCGCGAGATGAGCCCCGGACAGTCCTTCGTCTTCGTCCTGGTTCCGGAAACGAAGCCCGACCGGAACATCCGCGAGCACGGGCAGAGGCGCGTCCGCGAGGGCTCTACACCGGTACAGCAGGAGGAAATTGCACCATGAACGAGACGGAACTTGTTCTGCAACTTGCCGAGTTGAATCGGCAGGACGGCGACCGGGTGGGCGGCAAGAATGCTTCGCTGGGCGAGATGATCGGAAACCTGCGCGACTCGGGCATTCGCGTACCCGGCGGCTTTGCCACGACCGCGGCCGCCTACTGGCGTTATGTCGAGGCCAACGGGCTCGAGAAGCCCATCGCCGAGCAGATCGGCCAGCTAAAGGACGACTTGAGCAATCTCCATCAGGTCGGCGAGGCGATCCGGCGGAAAATCCGCGAGGGCGGCTTTCCGCCCGATCTGGAGGAAGCCATACGTTCGTCCTACCGCGCGATGGGCGAGAAGGGACCGGCCAAGGTCGCCGTGCGTTCCAGCGCCACTGCCGAGGACCTGCCGGAGGCCAGCTTCGCGGGCCAGCTCGAAACCTTTCTCAACGTGGAGGGCGAGAGCGCGTTGCTGGATGCCTGTCGCAATTGCTACGCCTCGCTCTTCACCGACCGCGCCATCAGCTATCGCGAGAATCACGGCTTCGATCATCTGGATATCGCCCTGTCGGTGGGCGTGCAGCGAATGGTCCGATCGGACCTCGCCTCCTCGGGTGTCATGTTCTCGATCGACACCGAGACGGGATTCCCGCGTTCCGTCCTGATCACCGGCGCCTGGGGTCTGGGCGAGACGGTGGTGCAGGGGATGGTCGATCCGGACGAGTTCCAGGTGTTCAAGCCGCTGCTCGACCGGCCCGAATTCAAGCCGATCATCGAGAAGAAGGTCGGCGCCAAGTCCCAGAAGATGGTTTATGGAAACAAGGCGGCGACCGAGCTGGTCGAAACCGCTCCGGAGGAGCGACGCCGCCTGGTGATCGATGACGACGAAGTCCTGACGCTGGCGCGGTGGGCGACGATCATCGAGCGCCATTACGACCTGCCGATGGACATGGAGTGGGCCAAGGATGGCGAAACGAACGAGCTCTTCATCGTCCAGGCCCGCCCGGAGACGGTGCAGTCGCGCCGCGAGGCGGGACAGCTGAGGTCGTACAGTCTCAAGAAGAAGGGCAAGGTGCTGGTCTCGGGAGTGGCCATCGGCGATGCAATCGCCACAGGACCCGTGATCCGGCTGGATAGCCCCGACGAGATCGAACGGTTCGAGACCGGCGCGATCCTGGTCACCGGCATGACCGATCCCGACTGGGTTCCGATCATGAAAAAGGCCGCAGCCATCGTCACCGATCACGGCGGGCGAACCAGCCACGCAGCCATCGTCAGCCGGGAGCTCGGTCTGTCGGCGATCGTCGGCACCGGCGACGCCACGAAGGCGTTCGAGAATGGCCAGGCGGTCACCGTATCCTGCGCCGAGGGAGACGAGGGCCGGGTCTACGAAGGAGCGCTCGAATTCGAGGTGACCGACATCGACCTCTCTGAAATACCCGAGACGCGGACCAAGGCGATGGTGAACCTCGCCAATCCCGCGAGCGCCTTTCGCTGGTGGCGTCTTCCGAGCGACGGGGTCGGTCTGGCACGGATGGAGTTCGTCATCTCCAACCACATCAAGGTGCATCCGATGGCACTCGTCCGCTTCGACGAGGTCGAGGACGAGGACGACCGCAAGCAGATCGAGGAGCTGACCCGGGGCTTCGAGACCAAGACCGACTTTTTCGTCGATACGCTTGCCCGCGGCATTGCGCGAATTGCGGCCGCGCACCATCCGAACCCGGTCATCGTTCGGATGAGCGATTTCAAGACCAACGAGTATGCCGATCTTCTCGGCGGTGAAGCCTTCGAGCCGAAGGAAGAAAATCCGATGCTGGGGTGGCGCGGGGCCAGCCGATACTATCATCCGGATTATCGCGAGGGCTTCGCGCTCGAATGTCTGGCGATCCGCCGGGCCCGCGAAGAGATCGGGCTCGACAACATCGTGATGATGATCCCGTTCTGCCGCACGCCCCAGGAGGCAGATCGAGTCCTCGAAGAGATGGCCAAGCATGGCCTGATGCGGGGCAAGGCGGGGCTCGAGGTCTACGTGATGGCCGAGCTACCCTCGAACGTGCTGCTCGCCGATAAGTTTGCCACCCGTTTCGACGGCTTCTCGATCGGCTCGAACGACCTGACGCAGCTGACGCTCGGGATCGATCGCGACAGCGACCGGCTCAGCTCGCTATTCGACGAACGGAACGAGGCGGTGACGAAGACGATCGCCGAGCTGCTCGCCGCAGCGAAACGCACCGGAACGCACACCGGGATCTGTGGTCAGGCGCCCAGCGACCACCCCGAGTTCGCCCGCTTTCTGGTCGAACACGGCATCGATTCGATCTCGGTCACTCCCGACAGCTTCCTACGCGTGAAGCAGCAGATCGCAATGGCCGAGGCCGCTCTCGCGGGGGAGCGGACCTAGAGGTTCCGGTGAGGGCGGGAGATGGCCATGAGACCCATAGTCCTACCGATGCGAAAACAATCTCGGGATGGGCGGCCTTTTGGCTGGAGGTTCCACGCCTCTACGGCTGGGTGTCCTCCTCGACCTCGGCGCTAGGCAAGGACAAACGGCAGACCAGCCCCTCGGGTCGGTAGTCGATCAGGACCTCGGCTTGGAACGTCCTTCCGACGACTTGCTTGATCAGGCTCGTGCCAAAGCCCTGCCGCTCGGGCGGCTTCACCAGGGGGCCTCCTGTTTCCCGCCACTCGATCAGAAGCAGGTGCTTGCCCTGTTCGACGGAGCGCTCCGATGTCACGGTTACGCGGCCCTGCGGGTGGCTGAAGGCGCCATACTTGATCGAATTCGTTCCCAATTCGTGAAAAGCCAGGGCAAGAGGCTGAACCGCAGTTGAGCGCAACGACACTTGTTCGCCTTTTATATTAATGTTCGTCCCGTCTGCGTTGCGATATTGTCCGAGTTCGGCATCCAACAGATCAGCCAGGCTGATGCTATCCTGAACGCCCCGCCCCATAAATGACTGCGTTCCGGCCAGGACCTTGATCCGCTCCTGCAGCGAGCTTTCGAGTTCGGTAACGCTCGTACTGTTCTTGGCGCTGAGCCAAACCAAAGCACTGAACACTGTAAACAGGTTCTTGATACGGTGGTCCATCTCCTGGGCGACGGCCTCGCGCTGCTCCTCCAGGTCTTTGCGCAGGGTGATGTCCCGGTGAACCACGGTCAGAACCGTTCTGCCGTCGACAAACCGCCGCGAGAGCGCTGCCTCGCCCGGGAACTCCTCGCCATTCTTCCGGCGGCCCCAGACTTCACGCTGGTGACCCATGAGCCGGCCTTCGACGTCCTCTTCCGAGCCAAACTGCTTAACCTGTCGAACGTGCGCGTCTCTGTAGCGCTCCGGTAGCAGCATCTCCACTCGCTGCCCCAGCACCTCGGCCGCACTGTAGCCGAAGCACCGTTCCGCAGCCGCATTGAAGAAAAGCATGCGCCCCTCTTCGTCGGTGCAGATCACCGGATCCGCAACGATCGCCAGAACGTCGATATCGATCGGCGTCCTCCCGGATTGCGCCGACGGGGAGAACAGCAAGGTGTCTTGTGCTTCTTCACTCATATCGGTGCATCCGCGTTCAGATAGGCTGGCTCGAAATGCGCAAGACTCGCAAGTCTCTGACCGGCGAAAAGCCCGGCAAAAAGCGACGCTTGCGTCATTCAAGAGCATTCGATTCAGGTCGCAAAGCTACTGCACGCGCCTGCACGCTCCTGTTGAGGTGAGCGGGAGCCACGCCCCTGATTTCGGCGTGAGCTCCGCTACGTCCGCTACTGTAACAGGATGGGCCGGATAAGCACACTCTTCGATCGGATCAGCTCGGGTCGAAAATGCTTCGCGAAAGGAAAAGCGTTCCTAACCGCCGCAAGTCAGGCGAGGACGCCGGGCATCCACGCTTCCTGCCTCGCAGATGGCGAACCGCCCAGGCAGGGGTCGAACGCGGCTGACCGACAACCCGGCGCAATTGAAAGGCCAGCGGAAACTGCGGGCGTCGGGTCGCAGCGGTCGTGGATCGCCCGACGATGGTTCGGTGGATGGCGCTCAGAAGCTACCAGTAAGGCGCGACCGTCCAATACTCGTACACGCGAGTCTGATAGCCGCGATCATATTGTTGATCGCGATCGTCGTCCCGATGAGTGGGGGCGTTGCGGAGCTCGTCTTCGGTCACGTCGAGCTTGTAGCCGCCCACCTGCGTATCGTAATCGAACTTCTCCCAAGGGAGGCTGTGAAGCTCGCCACCCATTCCCAGGAAGCTGCCGACTGCGATCTCCACGTCGCGTGCCTGACCGCTCAATTTGTCTATCATCACCCTGCGAACGGTGCCGATTTTTTCGCCCGTTGCACCGTAGACGCTGGTGCCTTCCACTCGATCGCTTGCGATCACGGAATGGTCATTGGTCCTGGCATCCGACATGGCTTCTCTCCTCGCGCACAAACTACGGAAAATGAGGCGCCACCTGCCTGGAGCGGATGCTCCTCATGCGACCAACGTGTGCGGCGACGGTCTGTGCCCTGCCCGGTCGTCGATCTCAGATCATGCCCCTGGCCATGTCGGCGATGGGATCTCCCGGCGGTCCCCCATTGGCCGCGAGTTCGCGGAAGGCGCGGTTCTGCGACATAAAGACCTTGCCGTTGAGCTCGTCGACGAAGTGCGTCCGCTTCAGCCGGTCCATCACCGGCCCCTTCACCTCGGACAGGTGGAGGCCGATTCCGCCATCGGCCATGCGGTGGTTGATCGCTTCCAGGCTCTCGAGGCCCGAAGCGTCGATCTCGTTCACCGCGCTGCACATCAGGATCACGTGGCGAACCGCGGGCCGGTCGGCGACTTCCTCCAGCACGTATTCTTCCAGCCAGCGGGCGTTGAGATAGGTCAGGCTCTCGTCGATGCGGATCGAGAGGACGTGGGGCACGGTGAAAACCTTGTGTCGCTCCACGTTGCGGAAATGCTCGGTCTCGGGAACGCGGCCCACGATCGCGGCATGGGGACGGCTTGCGCGCCAGAGGTAAAGCAGCAGACCGACCGCCACCCCGGCGATCACGCCCAGCTCCACTCCGGCAAGCAGGGTGATGACGATGGTGACGATATGGGCGGCAAAATCGGCTTTCGAATAGCGCCAGAGCTGACCCGGTGTCTTGAGATCGACCAGGCTCAGCACGGCGACGATGATCGTGGCGGCCAGCGTTGCGATCGGCAGGCTGAACAGCAGGGGCGTCAGGAACAGGCCGGCAAGCGCGATCCCTACCGCGGTGTAGGCTCCCGCCGCCGGGGTCTCTGCCCCCGCATCGAAATTGACCACCGAACGGGCGAAGCCGCCGGTGACCGGGTAGCCGCCCGAAAACGCGCTGGCGACGTTCGCTGCACCCAGACCGATCAGCTCCTGGTTCGGAGCGATCCGCTGGCGCCGCTTGGCAGCAAGGGTCTGCGCCACCGAAACGCTCTCGACGAAGCCGATGATCGAGATGAGCAGCGCCGGCACCCAAAGCCGCCCGATCAGCTCGAGATCGGTCGAAGGCACCGCAAATGGCGGCAGGCCCTGGGGGATCGCTCCGACGAGGTTCACACCCCGCGCGCCGAGATCGAACATGATGACCGCAACGATCGTGAGGATCACCGCCACCACCGGTCCGGCCTTGGCGGCGATATCGGCTGCGCGAGGGCTCAGCCCGACCTGGACGAGCGCCGGTTTCAATCCCTTGCGAACCCAGAACAGGAACAGGGTTGCGGGCACGCCCACCGCCACCGTCCATGGATTGATCGTATCGATCCCGGAGGCCAGTTCGCCCAGCATTGCGGGCCAGGTGTCGCCGCGCGCCGACACTCCCAGAATGTGTTTGAGCTGGCTGGTCGCGATCAGGATTCCGCTGGCGCTGATGAACCCGCTGATGACGGGGTGGGACAGCAGATTGGCGAGGAAGCCCATCCTGAGCAGGCCGAGCACGGCCAGCATCACGCCGGAAAGGGCCGCAAGCGTTATCGCCGCCTCGAGATAAAGCTCGGTGCCTTGCGCCGCCACTGCGCCCGCCGCGCTCGCCGTCATCAAGGACACAACCGCAACCGGCCCGACCGCCAGCGTACGGCTGGTGCCGAAAACGGCGTAGGCGACCAGCGGGAGGATCGACGCGTAAAGCCCGACCACCGGCGGCAGCCCCGCCAGCAGCGCATAGGCGAGGCTCTGCGGGATCAGCATGATCGTGACGATGATCGCCGCGACCAGATCGTTGGTCAGGACCGTGCCGTTGTAGGTCCGGCCCCATTGGAGGATCGGGAGGTATTGCGACAGCAGGCCGGTGCGCCTGCCCTGCCCCGCGGTATCGACGCGAGCCGCGCCCGCGTCGGGATCGCTCGCAGCCATCAGGCGGCAGCCCTCACGCGCGGCTTGACCAGCCACTCACGCCCCTTGAGCATGCCATTCCAGTAGATCCAGGGCAGAGCTTCCGACTTCAGCAACCAGCTCAGCTTGCGCGGACGCGTGCCGTCGATCATCCATTCGGGAAAGGTGGGCAGCAGCTTCCCGTCATAGCCGAATTCGGCGAGCACGATCTTGCCGCGCTCCACGGTCAGCGGACAGGAGCCGTAGCCATCATAGTCGGCGCCGGGTTGTCCGCCATCGAGAGCGGCAAGCGCGTTCACCGCCACGATCGGCGCCTGCTTGCGCACCGCTGCGGCGGTCTTGGCATTCGGAGTGGAGCCGGCATCGCCGACGCCGAAAACGTTCGGATAGCGGACATGCTGCAGGGTGAACTTGTCGATATCGACGAAGCCGCTCTCCGGGTTCGCCAGCGGACTGTCCGCCACGAATTGCGGTGCGACCTGGGGCGGCACGGCGTGGAGCATGTCGAACTCGACCGTTTCCTCCCCCGCCTCGGTCTTGAACGTCGCTTTGCGATCGGGTCCATCGACCGCGATCAGCGTCTGGTTCAGCTTCAGGTCGATGCCGTATTTTTCGACATATTCCATCAGCGCAGGGACATATTCCTTGACCCCGAACAGCACGCCGCCCGCATTGCGAAATTCGACATCGATGTCGTTCAGGACGCCACTGTCGAGCCATGCGTCGCACGAAAGATACATCGCCTTCTGCGGCGCGCCCGCGCATTTGATCGGCATTGGCGGCTGGCTGAAAATCGCGCGGCCCGATTTGAGACCGCGGACCAGCTTCCAGGTGTAGGGTGCCAGATCGAAGCGGTAATTCGAGGTCACTCCATTGCGACCGAGTGTTTCCTCGATCCCTTCGATCCTTTCCCACGCCAGACGTATGCCGGGGGCGACGATCAGGATCTTGTAGGTGACGGTGCTGCCATCGACGAGAGTGACTTGGCTGCTGTCGGGCTGGAACGACGCCGCGGCCTGTCGGATCCAATGGGCCTGCTTCGGCATCACACTCGCGGTCGGACGCCGTGTGACCGCCGCTTCGAACACGCCGCCGCCCACCATCGTCCAGCCCGGCTGGTAACAATGGTCCTCGCTCGGCTCGACGATCGCGATGTCGAGCGAGGGGCGCCTTTTCAGCATCGAAGAAGCGGTCGCGATCCCGGCGGATCCCCCGCCGATGATGACGACCTCGTGGTTCAGTCTTTGTGCCATGACGAACTCTCCGGCTCTTGTTGGTTACTCGCCCAATCGGCCACGCATCGAAGACAGGTCGTAGCCTGCCCGCTGCGCTCGCCCGATGCGTTCGTCCGCGCTCAGCTCCTCGGTATTCGCGAGGGCGTGGAGGGTGATCGAGCGGGTGCCGGTGCGGCAATATGCCAGCACCCTGCCCTCCGCCTGCTCGCAAGCCTCGGCGAATGCCGCGACGGCGGAAGGCGGAAATTCGCCGCCGGAAACGGGGATGTGGTGGAAGCAAAGACCAGCGGCCTGCGCTGCCTCGCGCATGGTCCCGGCGGGCGGCTGACCCGGTTCCTCTGCATCGGGACGATTGCAGATGATGGTGTCGAAACCCGCGTCGGCGACAGCCTGCAGCTCTTCCGGGCGCAGCTGCGGTGCAACCGCGAACCTGTCCGCAACCTGGGTGAAATTCATGCTCTGACCCTTTCGAAAACCGTCACGCCAGCCATTCCTGCCAACATTGCAGCGACGAAAATCGCGGCGGCGGCGGGTTCGACGACGAGGGCGGCAATCCCCGGTCCGGGACACAGACCCGCAATCCCCCAGCCGATCCCGAACAGTGCGGAACCGCCGAGCAGGCGCGGCGTCAGGTCGGATCGGGTCGGAAGATGGAACTGCGTCGCAAGGAGCGGCTCTGCCATGCGCGGCACCAGGCGCCAGGCGATGGCCATGACGATCATCGCTCCGCCCATCACGAAGGCAAGCGTGGGATCCCAATCTCCGAACAGATCGAGGAAGCCCCGCACCCGCGCAGGATTGGTCATTCCGCCAAGCGCCAGACCGGCTCCGAACAGCGTGCCGGACACGAGCGATGCAATCGCGCTGCGCATCACAGCACCTCCAGACCGAGGGCGTTCATGGCGGCAACCGTCGCGATGCCCGCCGCCATGAAGATCGCCGTGGCGACGATCGACCGGGTGGACAGGCGACTGACACCGCAAACGCCGTGCCCGCTGGTGCACCCACTCCCCAGGCGGGTACCGATCCCGACCAGCAGCCCGGCAATGGCGAGGGTCAGCGGGCTGGCGAAGCTCGCGGCCATCCCGCCCGACAGGAGCACCACGACCAGCGCGCCGAGCGGCAGGCCGAGCACGAACAGCCAGGCTCCGCTGCGCGCAATACCGCTGCCGCCGAGGCCGACCGCCTTCGCGGCCAGCCCCGAAACCCCGGCGATCCGACCCAGCGCCAGCAGCATCAGCGCGGCGGCAAGGCCGATGAGCACGCCGCCCGCCAGCCCGGCGAGCGGCGCTGCATCCGGATAGCCCGCCAGGGTCATACCGCGTTGACCGGTATCTTGATGTAGCTGACGCCGTTTTCTTCGGGATCGGGCAGCCGCCCGCCGCGAATATTCACCTGCACCGAGGGCATGATGAGGTTGGGCATCGCCAGCGTCTTGTCGCGGGCGCTACGCATTGCGACGAACTCCTCCTCGGTCACGCCATCCTTGACGTGGACATTGCCTTCGCGCTGCTGCCCGACCGTCGTTTCCCAGGCGTATTCGTCGCGGCCCGGCGCCTTGTAATCGTGGCACAGGAACAGCCGCGTTTCATCGGGAAGCGAGAGCAGGCGCCGGATCGAGCGGAACAGCTGGCTCGCGTCGCCCCCCGGGAAATCGGCACGGGCCGTCCCGAAGTCGGGCATGAAGATGGTGTCTCCGACGAAAGCGGCGTCGCCGATGATGAAGGCCATGTCGGCCGGGGTGTGGCCGGGCACGTGGAGCGCTATTCCTTCCAGCTCGCCGACCTTGAAGGTTTCGCCATCCTCGAACAGCTTGTCGAACTGCGAGCCGTCGCGCTCGAAATCGGTTCCCGCGTTGAAGAGCTTGCCGAAGACTTCCTGCACCCGGATGATGTCGCGGCCGATCGCCAGTTTTCCGCCCAGTTTCTCCTGCAGATAGGGAGCGGCCGAGATGTGATCCGCATGGGCATGAGTCTCGATCAGCCAAGTCACTTTCAGCTTTTTCGAATTGACGTATTCGATGATGCGGTCGGCCGATCCGTTCGATGTCCGCCCCGAAGCCGCCTCGAAGTCGAGCACCGAGTCGATGATCGCCGCCTCGGCGGTTTTCGGATCGTGCACGACATAGGATATCGTGTTGGTGGCTTCGTCGAAAAAGCCCGCTATCGAGGGGCGCAGGCACCGATCGGCCTGCGCGCGAGCGATCTGAGCGGAGGCCTGAGCAAGCGCCTTGTCGTCCGACATATCCGTTCTCCATTCAATTACATAAACTGTTTATATGTGTTGCGTTTAACATGTCAAGTGCTATGCGTACGGGATGAACGAGAACAGCGATGAACGCGAAGCGCCCTGCGCAGGCCTGCGGATCGGCGATTTTGCGCCGGACTTTTCCGCCCGCAGCACCACCGGCGATCTGCGCCTGTCGGATTATCGCGGCCGCTGGCTGATATTGTTTTCGCACCCGGCGGACTTCACTCCGGTCTGCACGACCGAATTCGTGGCCCTCGCCCGATCGGCGGATCTCTTCGAGCAGCGCGATTGCGCCTTGATGGCGCTGTCGGTCGACAGCCTGTTCTCGCATTTCGCATGGCTGCGGATGATCCGCGATCGCTTCGACATCGAAGTGCGCTTCCCGATCGTCGAGGATCCGACGCTTGTCATCTGTCGCGGCTACGGGATGGTCGCGCCGCAGGACAACGACAGCGGTACGGTCCGCTCCACCTTCTTCATCGATCCGGAAGGGGTTATCCGGGCGATGACCTGCTACCCGGCAAATGTCGGGCGCTCGACGCCGGAAATCCTGCGGACCCTGGATGCGTTGCAGGCGGTCGACAGCGGCCCCGTGCTTGCGCCCGCCAATTGGGAGCGGGGCCAGAACCTCTTGCGCCAGCCGGCCGCCACGCTGGACGACGTATTCGGAGCCAGGGAGCAGACCGAATGGTTCCTGAAGGAAACCCCGGGGGCTCCGTCGCAGTGACCGAGGACGAACTCGTGGCGAGCCTCAAGGCTGCCGCCCATCCCGTCCGGTTGCGGATCTTGCGTGCATTGTCGGGCGCGGAGCGCAACGTAGGGGAGATCGATGCGCAAGCCGAGATCGGGCAGCCGACCCTGTCTCAGCAGCTCGCCGTCTTGCGCAAGGCCGGGCTGGTGACGACCCGCAAAGAAGCGAAACTGGTCTTCTACCGGATCGACGAAGCGAAGCTGGAGGCTTTGTCGGTTGCGTTCGGCGGTCTGGGTGGACGAAGCGAGGCGTCCGGCAGCGAGAAACGGAAAGCAGCCCAGGGAGTGGCCAATTTCGCCCGGCTGGGGTGATTCTTGAGGGGTGTCCTGGCCGGTGTGTATCTCGGCCCGCCCTCGATCCGACTTTGCAGTCGATCCAGCGGATCGGGTAAGCTACCGAAGAAGCTGAAGAATCTGTCGCCAGCCGCGACGGAACGGAGGATGCCGATGCTCGAACAATTTCTTGGCCGGGACGATTTCGATGTCTTGCCCCACCTGGTCGCGATCGGTCTGGCCTATATTCTCGCCTTTCCCATCGGCTGGAACCGCGAAAAGACCGAGCGAAGTGCCGGATTGAGGACCTTCCCGCTGGTCGCCGTCGCCAGTTGCGGCTTCATTCAGGCGGCCGAATCGCTAACCGCCGACACTCCCGAAGCGATGGCGCGCATCGTCGAGGGGCTGATCACCGGAATGGGCTTCATCGGAGGCGGGGCAATCCTCAGGCTGAAGGATTCGGTAAAGGGCACTGCGACAGCGGCGAGTTTGTGGATAACCGGAGCCATCGGCGCTTCGGTCGCTCTCGGGAGTCTGGATGTTGCCGTGATGCTGTCGGTGGTGACCGTAGCCACGCTCTGGATCATGGCGCCGATCAAGCATATCGGGCCTCTGAAAGAGGGCGACGACGAGGGTAGTTCCGACAAGGGGGAGGCGCGGCAAGAGCACGCGTGAGCCCCTCGCGCTCTTCATGGCCCATGGAAAGCGGACTCGCCTCGCCACGATGCGGCCGATAACCTCGGCGAGGAGTTGCAGTTGCGGACCCGCCGCCGCCGATTCCCGATCCGACGCCTTCGGAACGACGTCCCGGTACGAAGGAGGCTCTACGCCGCCGGCTGGGGCGGTTCCGATCGGGCGAGACGCCAGTCGATCCACGCCCCATAGGGATGACAGATCGCCAGCAGTCGGCTCTCTCCGCTCGGCCAGCAGGTTAGGCGCAGCTGGACCTCTTCGCGCGCTTCGGTCCATTCGAAGCTGATCCGGACCAGCGGTCGGTCGATGTCGGCCCGCTCGCCCGCTGCGACGACCGTTCGTTCGACCGCCAGGCGCTCGTCAGCGGTCAGATATTGGAGCAGCATCGAGTGAAAGACGGCGCGGCAGCGTCCCGACGGCTGCGGTTCGTTCAGTCGCTCCGTGAGCCAGGTGAGAGCGTTCGCGCGATCGACGCGCGGCGGATGGCGTCGCGCGATCGTCAACGCAGCGCGAAGACGCTCGGCGCGGCTCGGCTGATCTGCAAAGACGAAGGAAAGGAGCCGCTCGCGCGTGGCTTCGTCGGAGGTATCGAGCGGGCTGAGATCGACGCCGCGCGCCGCCAGTACCTGCACGCCGGAGGCAGGCGGCGGGGGTCCGTGCCACTCGGGATCGATCCTGACGGGAGAATCCGGCGCACCGGCCGCCACCCCGCCGAGATGATAGCCATAATGCGCGAGATTGAGGTTGAGACCGGCGCTGGAGCCAAGCTCGAGCAGTTCGAAAGGCAAGCCGAAGGTATCTTGCGCCACTGCCAAGGCAGCCATGATGGCGCCGGCGCGGCACACCTCGTTGGTCTGCGGCGGGTGGCGCATCCAGGTCGCAATGAACTCGTCTTCCGCCGCCATGGCTGCAGCGAGCGCGCCGTCGAAGTCGTGATGCTGGTGCCGATACAGGGAACTCAGCGCGTGATGGCGCCCACGCCTGGCAAGAGCGTGGATCGCCGCGTTGAACCGCATCCCCAGTGCCGCCGCCGCCCGGTCGCCCGGCCAGGACTGGATCAGCGTGGCCGTTCGCGGTGCCGATGCAAGCTGGCGCTCGCCTGCTTCCAGCACCGCCGCAACGAATGGTGAGCCCAACGTCCGCGCGATGGACGCCTGACGGGACAACTCGTTGCTGCCCTCAAAATGCGCAGTCATATTCCTCCCTTCGGCCATCTTGCGAAGCAGACGGCGCGAGGTGATCTTCTCAAGCTCGGGTCGATCGCGGCAGGCAAGCCGCCGCCAATCAGAATTCCTGCCAGTCGTTGCCGGGATTCGCGTTCGCGACGGCCACCGGGGGCAGCAGGGTTCTCTTGCTCCCGTTGTAATTTGCCGGGATCGGGCGAGGCGATGTCCCGGCGCCGACGTTGAACGCCCGTGCCTGTTTCGTGAGGCCCTCGACTTCGCCGGCGAGATTGCGTGCCGCGGCAGAGGTCTGCTCTACCATCGCCGCATTCTGCTGGGTCGCCTGATCCATGCTGCCGATCGCCGCGCTGATCTGTGTGATCGCCGTCGACTGCGCCTGATTGTCGGTGGCGATGCGGGCGAGCAACTCATGTACCTCCGCGACATCGCCGGAGATGTCCTCGAGCGCACCATCGACCTTCTGAACCATTTCCACGGCTGCGGTAACGTCGCTCTGCGTCGCGGTAAGCTGATCGCGGGCGCGTGCCGCCTCCTCTTCGGAGCGCATGGCCAGAGCGCTGACGAGATCGGCCACCACGGCGAAACCGCGACCTGCCTCGCCTGCACGGCCGGCTTCCACGGCGGCATTCATCGCCAGGACCCGCGTCTGGAAGGCGATCTTGTCGAGGCCTTCGATGACGCTGTCGATGCCCTTGGCGCTTTCCCCGACGCGGCTCATCGCTTCGACCGCCCGATCCGCGGTGGTACGCCCCTGCGTGACGGTGCCGATGGCCTCGTCGGCGCGCTGGACCGTGCTGGTGGCCGCCGTGGCCGTGGCCTTGAGGCGTTCGTCCATCTGGGTAACGGCGGCAGCGGTCTGTTCGAGACTGGCCGCGTTGGCTTCGGTTCGGCGCGCCAGATCCTCCGAGGCCTGGGCAATCTCGTCCGATCCGGTGCGGATGCTCGAGGTTGTGTCCATGACCGAGCCGATCAGCCCGCGCAGGGCGTTCACCGCGTCGTTGAAGTTGGTCTTGACCGCGGTATAGCTCGCGGGAAACTCCTGATCGATCTTGACCGTGAGATTGCCTCCGGCGAGTTCCGAGAGACGTTCGGAAATGGTCTCGACGACCATCTTCTGCTCTGCCTCGGCCTTCGCGCTCGCCAGATCGGTGGCGTGCTTGGCCACCGCTGCATCGCGGAACACGAGAACCGCCCGCGCCATGTCGCCGAGTTCGTCTCCGCGGTCGGTATCGGGAACATCCACATCGTTCTTGCCTGCGGCAAGATCGGACATCGTCCGTGTCAGGTCCGTCACCGGGCGTGCGATCAATCGCGTCAGGACTATCGCCAGGGTGATGGCGATGCCGATCAGGGCGACAGCTCCCAGGATCAGCGCGACGAGCGCGGAGGCGATCGCCGCTTCCTGGCTCGCGCTGTTCTGTTCTATGCGCGCGGTTTCGGCGTCTTTGATGTCGCGCAAGGGCAGCACTGCCGCGCTGGTCAGCACCGCCTTTCCGGCGCTGCGTGCATCGGCGGCGGCTTCGTCGCGCCGACCGGCCTGGACCATGGCGATCAGCCGATCGCTCCAATCCTGGCGCCATTTGAGCGTTTCTTCCCGGCTTGTCAGGAGAGCCGCTTCCATCGCCGGATCGGTCAGGATCTCTTCGAGTTCGACCGAGGTACGGTCGTAATCGTCGCGCCCTTCGTAATAGGATTTGAGGTAGGCTTCATCGCCGGTCACGATGAAACCCCGCATCTGGCTGTTCTGGCGGAGCAGAGCGGTTTCCAGTGCGAGCGCCTTGGCGTAGATCGACTGGCTCAGATTGTTTTCATCCGTGGCGCTGCGGATCGACGAGATATTGACGAAGAACACCAGCATCACGATCGCCGCGGTTGCGCAGATCGCCAGAAAGGAAAGCCCCAGCTTCCTCGGAATTCTCATAGATTTCAGCACTGTTCGCCTCTCGGTGGGTCTTTTCGTAGGGACTGTCGGCACCGGTGCCGGAGCGCGCAATGCGCCCCGGCACCGGACCCGTTAGAAGGAGAGACGAACCGAAGCGGTCACCGTCCGGCCGTTCAGCGCACGCGCGGTGACGAGGCCGCCGGCCGGGATTGCCCCTTGGGTGACGTCGGTGAGCGCAAGCTTGTCGAACAGATTGTTCCCGACCAGCGCCAGCTGCACCCTGTCGTTGAGACGCAGCTGGGCGAAGCCGTTCACCAGCGTGTAGCCCGGCAGGCGTAGCTGGTTGGTGTCCTGGGCGAAGCTCTCGGTCGTACCGACGAAGTTGGCACCGATCGTGAACCGTTCGGTCTCGAACTGCGGCGTCACCTGGAAGATGAGATCCGGCTGGTGCCGCGGCGTGTTGCCGATCACCGCCGCGTTGAACTCATCGTCGACGATCGAGGCGTTGGTATAGGTGGCCCCCGCGGTGACGCTGAACGGACCGCGCTGATAGGCGGCCTCCGCCTCGAGCCCATAGGCACGATAAGTGCGGAAGATCCGCTCCACCTGCGTGGTGCCATCGGGCCGCGCATTGATCTGCAGATTGCGTTCGTCGGTCTTGGCCCAGAAGGCGGTGAGGTTGAGCGTCAGGTCCGCCTGGCGATATTTGACGCCACCCTCGGCCTGCTTGACGATGTCGTAGGCGTCGGACGGATCCGTCAGACCGCCGCTCACGGGATCGACCGCCGGGCTGAACAGGATGCGGTCAGCAGCAGCGCGGCCACCACGGCTGTAGCGGGCGAACACCGCCAGCGGCTCGGAAATCCGATAGTTGATGCCGCCCGAATAGCTGACGAAATCATAGTCGAAATCGACGGGTGCCGGAGTGGTCAGCGGGATTACGGCGGTGCGGCTCTCGGCAGGCGAGATCACGCCGTTCCCGTCGATGTCGTAGGGCTGCGTCCCGATACGGCCGCCTCCCAGCTCGGATCCGAAGACCGAGCCCTGGGCGCTACCGCTGTTGAACCGCACGCTCGCGCCGATCGCGACCTTGCCGATGTGGTAGTTCAGCGAGCCATAAGGCGCATTGGTGCTGAAGGCGACGTCGTACTTGCGACGGTACGCGTCGGCAACGACCCCGGCGCTATAGGCGAACACGCCTTCCTGCGTCTGGGAAATTCCCGTCGCCGTGGTCACATCGATCAGCGACAATTCGCCGCCACCACGCACATCGGTCACGACCGAATTGAACAGCCAGTCCGTCTGAACCTCCTGACGCGACTTGTAGAAGCCTGCGGTGAAGGTCAGCTTGCCGCCACCAAGATCCCATACGCGGCTGGCACGCAGATCGTTGGACATATTGTCGACGCTGTTCAGGCGGAAGTTCTCGAACAGCGAAATCGCCAGCAAACCGTTGCCGTTCAGTGCCGCCGGGTCGGTGATCGCCTGGCCTGCATTGGGGCCGCTAGCATAGCTGAGCTGTGCACCCGGACCGCCGAGCGATCTGCCGATAGCCGAAGCGGGCGCAATGGTGAGCGGGAAGTTCTGGAACAACTCGCCCGAAATATCGGCGTAGCGGAAGCGCTCGGTGACCGTCCATTCGCCGATGTCGAACTTGGATTCCAGTCCGATCGCCTTCACCACCGGATGAACGCCATTGCGCACGTCGTAGCGTGCGAGATTGTTCTCGCCGTCGAGCGACACGAAATTGGCGACGTTGGGCGAGAGGAGTGCATCGCTGCTGAGGTCGAAATTCGGCAGCGTCTCGAAGGTGGGGTTTTCATTGGTCCCGGTGACGCGGACCGGCGCCTGCAGGTAGGTGGGCACGCGATCATCGAGATATTTGCCGTGCAGACGAACATAGCCGCCGGCGAATTCCTTGGTGATGTTCGCCTTGATCTGGCCGCCGCGATAGGCGGTGAAGCCGGTCTCGCGCGGGCCTTCGCCTTCGCGATAGAAGCCGCCGACATGGAAGCGAAGCGTCGGGCTGATCCGGCCGCCGTAGTCGAAGTCGAGCCGGTAAAGATCATGGTCGATCCCGGTCGATGCCTGGATGGCGCCGCCTTCGACTTCGCCGGTCTTCGAGATGAAGTTGATGACGCCGCCGGGCGAATTCGAAGCAAAGGTCGAGGACGAGCCGCCGCGGATCGCTTCCACCGCTGCCAGATTAAGGTCGCTGCGGATGAACACATCGGCGCCCAGGAACGAAAGGTCGCCGAATTCCAGGACGGGCAGGCCGTCTTCCTGGAACTGCAGATATTTGGAACCCGTCGAGGCCAGCGGCAGGCCGCGGATCGTGTAGCTGTTGTTGGCGACGCCGCCGGCGGCTTCGACGCGAACGCCCGGAATATTGCGGACGATCTCGGCGACCGAGTTCGCGCCCAGTTCCTGGATTTCCTCGGCGCTGAGCGCACTGGTCGAAATGGCCGCATCGAGGACGTCGCGGCCCTTGGCCACACCGGTGGAGAACACTTGGCGCGGCTTCTGGTCTTCGCTGGAATCCTCCCCGGTCGTGGCGGCCTGAGCGAATGCATCGGATGCGAACAGCGCGAACGGCGCCGCCGCCAGAAGGAGGTAGGTGGTTTTCATCGTTTTCCCTGACAATTGGATTGTAGGGAAGTTATAGGATCATATCCTCGGGGCGGGTCGGGACGCGAAAATTTAAAAATCCCTCTGCGCGGCGTAAGTTCTTGTTAACTCTTCAGCAATCCTCCGCTTCTAGGTGCACTCCCCCAGCCCACTCGCTGCGCGCTCACATTCCCCTCCTGGAGCGCACGAAAGCTCGCGAACCTATGTCCGGCCCGAACCAAGCGCTCCGTCGATGACGACCGATGTTTCTTTGCTCGAGCAGGAAAACGTAGCCCGAGGAATCGGCCTCCGAATAGCCTCGGCGGGTTTTTTCTCGGCGACGGCGGCCTTGCTCAAGCTTGCATCGGAACAGGGCGTGGTCGCTCCGGAGATGATGTTCTACCGGGCGCTTTTCGGCCTGCCGGTGGTGCTCTTGTGGGTATTTGCCACCGGAGGTGTGGGCGCTCTGTCCACACAGCGACCGCTTGCGCATCTCGGGCGGACGGCCCTCGGGATACTCTCGATCCTGTGCAGCTTGCAGGCGCTTGTGATGCTGCCTTTGGCGGAGGCCGCCACGATCAGCTTCACAATGCCGATTTTCGCCACCCTGCTGTCATGGCTCCTGCTCCGCGAGCACGTCGGCTGGCGTCGCGGGTTGGCGCTGGTTTGCGGCTTGCTCGGCGTGGTCGTGATCATGCGCCCGGGAGGGGCTGGCGGAAGCGCGCTGCCGATAGCGGGAGTGGTTGTGGGCCTGGTTGCCGCGTTGGGCACTGCCGGCGTCACTATTGCGCTGCGCCAGATGCGAGAGACCGAGCATGTCGCCGCCATCGTCTTCTGGTTCTTCGCGGGCTCTGCGATCGTGGGTCTCGTTCTCCTGCCGCTTTTCGGTCGCGTTCACGATGCTGAGACCATCGCCCTGCTGGTGGCCGCCGGAGTGGCCGGTGGCCTGATGCAGATCACCATGACCGCCTCGCTCCAGTCCGCGCCGGTGTCTGTGCTGGCCCCTTTCGACTACCTCCAGATCGTCGGGGCGGTCGTTCTGGGCTGGGCTCTGCTTGCGACGGTGCCCACGGTGAACACGCTTGCAGGCGCCCTAATCATAAGCGGCAGCGGACTTTTCACCGCCTGGCGCGAACGCGTCCTGCATCGGGAGCGGATTGCCGCTGCGCCGACTGGTCCATAGCGATGCTCGCCCGGGGTATTCAAAGCTCGACGCAAGCGAGCATTTCAGTGCAGACGGTCTCTATCCGCTGCCATCGGTCAGCGGTTCTCGGACAAAGAGCCGCACGCCAGATCTGCGATGATGGAGGCGGCACCGATATTCTCCCGCGGCGCGGAAAACCATGGAGGGCAGCATCGCTCGTTCGGGCCATGGGATAGGCCGCATGATAGAAATTCGCACTACCGGCCCCGATCGCCGTCCTCCGCGATGGACGGAAGTGCCGCTTGCGCCTTCGCGAAAGACGCGGGCGCTTCTTGCTGTTCGCCGGGACCGCGGTGTCCGATTGCACCGGCTAGAGCGACTGGCCGTCGTCGATGGTGATGGTCGAACCCGTGAGATGCGCTGCTCTTTCCGAGCAAAGGTAAAGCACCATTTCGTCCAAGGCGTCGATCGCCATGATCCGGCGGCGATGCCATCCGGCGATCTGGGCCCGGCCGCCCTCGGAATCGAACCAGTCGCCGACCAGTTCGGTACGGATATAGCCGGGTTGGACGGTATTCACGTTGATCCCCAGCCGCACCCACTCGCGCGCAAACTGGCGCGCAAGATGCGCGACGCCCGCCTTGCTGGCCGCGTATGCCGCATCGCCCTGTCCGGTAAGCTGCGCAGTGATCGATCCGATGATCACGATCCTTCCGGCGCCCGTCTCGCGACTCCCGGCAGCGATCATGCGGCGGGCCGCTTCGGATGCGGTGAGGTGAACGCCGAGCAAATTGGTGTCGATGACCTGCCGAACCTCCGCTTCGGCCACTTCGATCGAGCGTCCGTAGCGTGAGATCCCGGCATTCGCGACTACGGTATCGACCGAGCCGAAGCGATCTTCCGCCAACGAGAACGCCTCGGCGACCGACGTGCCGTCCGTCACGTCCATCGGAACCGCGATTGCGGCTCCACCGTCCTCGGCAATGGCTTGCGCAATCTCTTCGGTAAGTCGGGTCCGGCGCGCGGCAAGCACGACATTCGCCCCAGCCGCTGCCATCGCTTGCGCCAAATGCGCGCCAATCCCTGACGACGCGCCAGCGATCAGACAGGTTCGCCCTTCAAGAGACTGATGGTGCACTGAGCTTCCGTCTTCCGTTCTTGCGTCGATGCTTTTGCGATCCCTCGGCAGCACGCTACCGCCTGTTCGGCGCCACGAGAGTGTTCGCCTCGGCGTAGCGGTCCAGCCAGTCTCGCGGAGGAAGCGGCAGAGCCCGGCTGTCGCTCGTGCGGGCGGGAGAAAATGCGCGCACTGGCTCGGCGCTGCGCACCTGTTCGAGCCATCCCACTCCGTCGAACTGTCCGCTGTTGCCGCGCGTCGTGACGAGATCCAGATCCCCATCGCCGTCCAGGTCGCGCGCGATAAAGGCGTCGTACATGCCTCGCACCCGGCGGGAGACGTCGTGACGAACCCACTCGCTGCCGCCAACGCCCGGGTTCGCGAACCAAGCGATCCGCCCGACGCTGGAACCGGGCGTGACCGTTGGGCTGTCGAAATCTCGCTCGGCATCCGAATAGCCGCCAGCGATTATGTTGAGGCCGGAATAGGCGCCGGTGACGACATCGAGGTCGCCATTGCCGTCGAAGTCGGCCAGTTCGATGCCGATCACCATGTCGGGCAGGATATCGCCGATCCGGTGATAGCTCCACGGCTGGGCGAGCGAGGCGGGTTGCTGCAACCAGCCCAGTGCAGGCAGGCCGTTGGGTGCGCGGGGATCGCCGCAGCGTTCGATCACCCCGACCACCAGATCGAGGCGCCCATCGCCGTTCATATCGGCAAAGTCCGACTGGAAGGCGGTCGTCGTGATCGAACACGGTGAGCCGTCCGGATCGATCTCGATGGGTCGGATTGCGATCTCGACGCTGCCGTTTCTGTCGGTGCCGCGGTTCTCGAGGATGAAGGCCAATTGCTCCATACGGGCCGCCGCAAGCACGTCGATATCGCCGTCGTTGTCGATATCGACGGGCATCGCGGTGTTGGGAACGTCTCGCGCCAAGAGGACCTGCTCGTGCCAGTTCGCGTCGAGCAGAGGGTCACCCGAGAGCGTAAACAGGGATGTCGTGCGATCCGCGCGCGGAGCATCGGGATCGATGATGTCGCTGCCTCCCTTGTTCGCGGCGAGGACGTCGAGAAGCCCATCGCCGGTGACATCGGCGATGAAGACCCGCAGCCAGGATCCTCGGCCCCTGGAGGCCTCGGGGACATGCGATTCCCATCCGGCCGACCGCGCGTCGGGTCCCGGATTGCGGAAGTAGGCGAGATGCGCTTCCTCGCAGGCGACGACGAGATCGGGCCAGCCATCGCCGTCGAGATCGCCCACGGCAACGTCTTCGATCGCCCCGACCACCGCGCCGCTTGCGACGGTAATCAAAGTCCAGAGGTCGGGGTCGGCGCTCCCGAAGGCGATACGCAAATGGTTCGAATCCTCGTGGACCGAGACGATGTCGGTGAAGCCGTCGCGATCGATATCGCCTTCCACCAGCCCGTCGCCACCCCTCAGCGGCACGCCGCCATTCGTCATCTCGTCGTCGATCAGATGCTCGCGCCACGAGATGTAGGTGCCGTCGGCGGCTTGTGCATCGGTCGGAGTCTCCGCAACGGTCGGCAGCGGAACAGGATGAGCGAGCAATGCTCCGGGGTTCGCGACAAGCAGGGCCGTCGCCGCAGCCTTGACGATACCAATCGTGCTTTTCGGGCACTTTCGCATGTCAGAGGGCGATCGGCTCGCTGGAGGGGCTTGCATCGAGGTCGGCCCGGATCGATCGCGAAGCCAGCAGGTAATGCATGCCGCCCCACAGCGAGGCGACGCAGCCGGTCAGCATCATTGCCAAGGCCAGCGGATTCTCGACGCCCTGGGCGGCGAAGCGGTCGCTCAGGAAGCCGACGATCACCGGGCCGAGGCCCAGACCGATCAGATTGATGAAGAAGAAGAAGATCGCCGAAGTCAGCGCGCGCATCCGCAGCCCGACCAGTCCGTGCGACACGGCCAGCGCCGGGCCGAGATAGGAGGCGGAGAGGAAGTGGAACGCGCCGGTGAGCAGCAGCGCCAGGGTGAGCGTCGGGGTCGTCAGAATGACCAGCAGGATCGGAGTCACGGCGAGCAGGAGGATCGCCGGGCCCCAGACATACCAGCGCGCATCGCGCACCCCCAGCCGGTCGGTCATCCAGCCCCCGAAGAAGGAGCCTGCGCCGCCACCGAAGCCGGCAGTCAGCGCCATCCACACCCCGAGTTCGCCCAGACCGATCTCGAAATTGCGCAGGAAATAGGACGGCAGCCAGTTGCCGATGGCGTAGATGACCAGCGCCTGCAGGCTTCCCGCGAGGGCGAGGTGCCGAAACGACCGGCGCGACCACAGGAAGCGAACCACTTCGAGGAAGGGCGGCGGCGGCGCGGTGTCGCTTTCGCGGCCTTCCGACCAGCCGCGAACCGGCTCCTTGACCGTCAGACGCAGGAAGATCGCCACCGCCACTCCGGGCAGGCCCACCACGAAGAAGGCGGTGCGCCAGCCGAACGTCTCGGCGATCCAGCCGCCCAGTGCAAAGCCGAGCAGAATGCCGATGTAGATCCCGATCGAATAGATCGACAGCGCTGTCGCCCGTTCCTCCTTGCGGAAGATGTCCGAAATCATCGAGTGCGAGGGCGGGCTTCCGCCGGCCTCGCCGACGCCCACGCCGATCCGCGCCGTCAGCAACTGGAGATAGTTCTGGGCCAGACCGCTCACCGCGGTCATCAGGCTCCAGACGGTCAGCGCGAGTGCGACGATGCTGCGCCGCTTGCCGCGATCCGCCCAGCGGGCGATCGGGATGCCGCAGGAGACGTAGAACAGCGCGAAGGCGAAGCCCGACAGGAGCCCGAGCTGGGTATCCGAGAGCAGCAGTTCCGCCTTGATCTGCTCCTGCAGTATGACGAGCAGCTGCCGATCGACGAAGTTGAGCGCATAGACCAGCGTCAGGACCGCCAGCACGAAATAGCGGTAGGAAGGCTTGGCATAGGGGTTCGGCCCGGACGGGGCGACGGCCTCCGGTAGCGCTGCGGTTGCCTGTGTCATCGAATGCTCCTCCCCGAGACGATCATTGTTTTATCCGTGTGGTAGACGGCTCTTCAGGCTCCGCCGCGAGGCCGATCGCTTGACCCCATGAGCGACCCAGCTCGCGTTGGCGGCGGCTGAATGCCTCGTGCAGTTCGAACATGCCTGGCCTGGGATCGCGCCCGGCGACAGGCGTATCGACGAAGCGGAGGTAGTTCTGCTGCGACCCGTAGGCCTGCCAGTCCAGAAGACCCTCGCCATGGGGATTGCCGCTCGCCGCGAAGCTGGTCCAGTAGTCGAGCATCGCATCCGACACCGCGCGATCGGAGGTACCGTCAGGCACCGGCCAGCGGTCGGGCAGCGCCTCGGCGTCCAGATTGCCGAAGGAGAAGGGCAGTTCGCTGGCGTGGAACCCGCACAGATCGCGCCGTTCGGCAGCAGGGTAGCAATGGTCGAAGATGTAGAAATAGGATTCCAGGCCCAGGTCGCGCTGGCTCAGCGCGATGCGCTCGCCCGACCATCCGAAGATGCCGTCGCCGGCGGCATCGAGCAGTGCGTCCGCACCCTCGCCCGCCGGATAGAGCCGCAGGAATTCGGGTGCGAGATTGCCGTAGATGCTCTCGATGCGCTCTTCGTATTCTTTCAGCGATGACGGCATCCGGGGCCCCAGGCCGCCTTCGGGCCGGAACTCGTGGGCGTTGAAACCGACGATCAGGGGGACGCGAGCCTGATCGCCGCTGTCGAATATATCGACCAGCTGGCGCGGCAGGACCACCCCGTCGATCGTGCCTTGAGGAATGAACCCTGCCGCGGTGGCCCGCTCGGTCAGATCCTGCGCCTCGAGTGCGCGCGCCGCGGCGATGTCGGACGCGCCAAGATCGGACAGCAATTCCGCGCCGATCCGTTCGGCGGAAGGCGTTCGGTTATCGTCCTGCGACAGCTCCGGGAAGCTGCGGACGTTGGTGCTCTGGATAATCGCTTTGCCGAACAGCCCGCGAGCCTGCGGAGAGACCATGAGATAGGTGGTGGAGAGCGCACCGGCGGATTCTCCCATCACGGTAACGTTCGCGGGATCGCCTCCGAAGGCGGCGATATTGTCGCGCACCCATTCGAGCGCCGCTATCTGGTCGAGCAGACCGTAATTGCCCGAAATTCCCGCTGGGGATTCCCCGCTCAGCTCCTCGTGCGCCAACCAGCCGAGCGGCCCCAGCCGGTAATTGACCGAAACGAAGACCACCCCGCGGCTGGCGTAGTTGTTGCCGTCGTAGAGCGGCAGGCTGGATGCGCCGATACGCAGCGAGCCGCCGTGCAGCCAGACGATCACCGGTGCCCTTCGCGCATCCTCGGGCGACCAGACGTTGAGGCTCAGGCAATCTTCGGATGTCGCGGCGGGCGGGTCGTTGTAGATACTCCGCGCGGGCACCGGCGGCTGGATGCAGGCCGGCCCGAATTCCCGCGCATCGCGAACGCCGGTCCACGAGGCCGGCCTTTGCGGCGGCTTCCAGCGCCGTTCGCCCACAGCGGCGGCGGCATAGGGAATGCCCTTGAAGCTGCGGATTCCCGAATTCTCGATCCCGCGCAGCGCGCCTGGTTCGATGCCGACTTCGGGACCGGAGGCCGCCTCGATCGGCGAGCTCGAATGGGCGCACCCCGCCAGTGCAAGTGCGAGGCCCAGCAGCGACATTTTGCCCCGGCATGTCGTGCCGATCGTCATGCCGGAACTCCGTACAGGCTCTGCAATTCCCGCTTGTCGATCTTGCCGGTGGCGGCGAGCGGCATCTGCGCCACCCGGATGACAGCATCGGGCACCCACCATCTGGCAAATTGCCGGCGCAGCGGGTCGAGCAGATCATCGTCGGCGATAGTGGCACCCTCGGCGATCTCGACGACCATCACGGGGCGCTCGCCCCATTTGGGATGCGTCCGCGCGATAACCGCGACCTTGCCGACCTGCGGCAGCGAACCGACCACCCCCTCGATCTCCACCGGGTTGACCCATTCCCCTCCCGACTTGATCAGATCCTTGGTTCGCCCGGTGATCTGCAGCGCCCCGCATTCGTCGATCACCGCGAGATCGCCTGTATCGAACCACCCGTCGCTCGTGGCCGCCTGCTCTTGCCCGAAATACCGCTCCACCACCGAGGGGCCGCGGACGTGGAGCCTGCCCTCTTGCTCGCGCTGACTGTCGAGGGGCTCCCCGTCATGGCCGAACAGCAGGAGGTCGATCCCGAGCGCCGGGCTGCCCGAATTGCCGGAATGGGTCTGGTGCTCAGGGCGCGTCGCAGTGCCGAGCGGCGAAATTTCCGTCATCCCCCAGGTTTGCTGAACCTCGACACCGCGATCGCAGATCCTTCTGCTCAAGGCAGCCGGCATGGGAGCGCCGCCCACCATCACCCGGCGCAGCGACGGAACCTCGATCCTTTCGCGATCGAGGTGGTCGAACAAATCCAGCCACACCGTCGGCACGCCGGCCGCGATAGTGACGCCATGTTCGACGATGAGACGCGCGAGGCTCGCCCCATCGGTGTTGCGGCCGGGGAGGACGAGCGTGGCTCCCACCGCGGGGCAGGAAAACGGCAGCCCCCAGGCGTTCGCATGGAACATGGGGACCGCGGGAAGCACCACGTCGCGTTCGGTAATCCCGGACACATCAGCCTGAAGCTGCCGCAGGGTGTGGAGAAAATTGCCGCGATGCGTGTAGGTGACGCCCTTGGGCGACCCGGTCGTACCCGATGTGAAGCATAGGCCGCAGGGCAGGTTTTCGTCGAAACCGCCCCATTCGATGCCGGGAAGGTCCTGTCTCTCGCCCAACCGCTGCACGCGGACCGCAGCAGCCAGCGAAGCGGGAATTTCGTCCCAGCCGTCTATCACGAACAGCGTCTCCAGCATCGTGCCCTGCGCAACGACCTGCTCAGCCAGCGCAAGCTGATCGAAGCTCGCGACCATGATCCTCGCCTGCGACTGGCGCAGCATCGACGCCAGCGCATCGGCCGACAGGCGCGGATTGAGCGTATGGCAGACCGAACCGATTCCCATGATCGCATACCAGCACGCCATGTGTTCCGCCGAATTCCACGCGAGAGTCGCGACGCACTCGCCACGAACGAGACCGACTTCGCGCAGCTCGGCGGAAATCCCCTTGGCCCCGGCCGCGAGGTCGCGATAGCCAAGCCCGAAATCGCAACCAGAGCCGCTCGCCGTCACGACCTGCTTGTCGCAGTGCCACTTCGCGGCATGCCCGATGATCTTTTCTAGCGTGAGCGGATAGTCTTGAAGCGCGCCGTGGATCATTTGCAGCGCCCAGTGGGCCCGGGATTTTCAGGCGAAGCAATGCCGACATTCCAGTGCCAGGGAAGATCGCCTGCAAGGAGCCGGCGACACACCAGTCGATCCTGAAGATCGAAGGCGGCGCCGATCCCTCCCCGCCGGACGAGGGTGCCGTCGTCGAACACCATCATGGAGCGCGCATCGCCGTAGGCCGGCCATTCGGGCACGCCAGCCGCGTTGGGGTTGCCGTCCTTTGCGAACGCGGCCCAATACTCGAGCAGAGTGGCTGCGAATTCGCGTTCGGCGGGAGTAGCGGGAATGGCGGGCCAGGCTGTGGTTACGTGATCGACATTGCCGAGAACGTACGGGATTTCAGACGCGTGGAAGGCGCGCAGCCCGGCAGTGTCGGCGGCAGGATAGCCGTGGTCGAACAGATAGAGATAGGATGGCTCGCCCAGTTCCGCCTGGCTTTCGACCATCTTCTCGGCGGTCCAGCCGTACATTGCGTCGCGCGTCGCAGCGAGCATGCTCTCGTCGATGTCGCTGGCAGGATACAATTCGAGAAAGGCGTCGGCGAGATCGCCGTAGCTCCCGGCGATCGCATCGGTGTACTCCTGCTCACTGTCTGGCGGCGGAGGAAGCAGACGTCGCAGGCTGCGGATTTCACCGCTGTTGAAGCCGGCCAGCAGCGGCACGCGCGCCTGCTCGCCGCGGTCGAATGTCTCGACCGTCTGGCGCGGCAAGACCGTCCCGTCGATCGTGCCCCAGGTGAGATAGCCGGCCGCTATCGCCTCGTCGGTAAGCGTTTGCGCATCCAGCGCCCGCAACTCGCCGATGTCCTGCGCTCCGAGCTTGTTCTGCAGCCAGAGTCCCGCCGCTTCAGCCGACGGATGCCCATGCGCGGTCCGGTTCAGTTCGGGGCTCGAAATCAAATAGCCGCTTTGCGAGATCGCCCGCTGGAACAGTCCGCGCGCCTCCGGAGATGCCAGCAGGTAAAGGACGCTGAGCGCGCCCGCGGATTCGCCCGCGATCGTAACGCGTTCGGGGTCTCCGCCGAACGCGGCGATATTGGCCTTTATCCAGCGCAGTGCGGCGATCTGGTCGAGAAGGCCGTAATTGCCCGATATTCCGCGTTCGGATTCCGCGCTGAGTTCGGGATGCGCCAGATAGCCGAGCGGGCCGAGCCGGTAGTTTATCGAGACGTAGACGACACCCTTACGAGCGAGACTTTCTCCGTCGTACATGCCGAACCGCGAGCCGCCCGAAACCAGCGCACCGCCGTGGATCCACACGAAGACCGGCGCGTCGCGCGCCGCGACATCGCCCCAGATATTGAGGGTCAGACAATCCTCGCCCGTCGGGGCGGGATCGTCCGCATAGATCGAACTGGCCGCCGGGTTTGCCGAAAGCTGGACGCAGGAATCTCCGAACTCGCCCGCATCTCTGGTTCCGGACCAGGCCACCGGTGCCTGCGGCGGCTTCCAGCGCAGATCCCCGACCGGCGGTCTGGCAAAGGGAATGCCCTTGAAGCTGCGAATAGCGCCATCGATCCGCCCGCGCAGCGCGCCTGCGGGCGCGGACACGACGGAAAGGTCGTCGGATGGAGGCGAGGCGCGATCCCCCACCGACATGCAGGAGTTCGTCAGCGCAGTTGCAGCGAGCAGCGCAAAAATGGAACCTGGCGACCTCATGTCCGCGTCTCTCCCGGGGCATTGCGATGGAGTTGCATGGCGATCCTCGCGGCCGGGATCGGGCCCGGCCGCGAAGATACCTCGGCATCAGAAGGCGAAGCTGGTGCGCACGCCGAAGGTTCTCGGCTGGAGCCGCGCGTAGCGGCCGTCGAGGAAGGCTTCGGGATGGACGTAGGTGATCGCCTCGCTGTCGAAGACGTTCTCGACATAGGCCGTCACCGAGAGATCGCGACTGAACCTCACCCCCGCGTAGAAGTTCGCGAAGGTATAGGCGTCGGTCACGTCATACTGCGGCGACTGCACGCCGGGCCGCCCGGGAACGTTGGGGAACAGCCCCGGATAGGATCCGACATAGGACACGCTGCCGGTCACGAAGGCCTTCTCGC
>Ga0208179_1000144_pt1:37500-55533 | contig 55533 bp, 37 predicted proteins | sample Malvired_Geostar_FD_184238 | JGI IMG/M metagenome (GOLD analysis project Ga0208179, IMG submission 184238) | Marine viral communities from the Global Malaspina Expedition - Malaspina viral metaG DeepMed_Geostar (SPAdes) (version 2) | ecosystem: Environmental > Aquatic > Marine >... | reverse complement strand
CTTCCCGGCCCCGCCCGGGTGCCCCCAGCTTTTCGATGGAGGGTCTGCGGCTGGTCGACGACACGGAGATCAGCGAAGACGCGGTGTTGCGGTCGATCGCCGAACGCCACGCCGGAAGCGCCCGGCTGCCCCTGCTCCTGCTGGGACAGCGGTTTGGCGTGATGGCCGGGGCGCCGGCATTCGACGGCGAGTCCCTGCCCGTCGGTCCCTGGCGGCTGGGTCAGCTGCTCTCCGACGCCGCGACGGCGCTGGAGCTGAACCTGGACACGCGCCTGAAGCTCTACCGCCTGTTCGAAAGCCAGTTCGCGCCCGATTACGCGGCACTGGTCGAATCGATGAACGCCCTGCTGGCTGGCGCCCACGTGCTCCCCGGCCTGACCTACGTCCCCCTGCGCAAGCGCCGCCGACCGGTGGAAGCCGCCACCGCACGGCCACGGGCGGAAACCGGGGAAGACACTGGCGACGCGTCCACGGCATCCGCTCCCGCCTCGACCGCACCCTTCACCAGTTGGCCGGGAAGCCAGTCCCCCGGCGGCGGCTCGGCCGCGGACGACGTGGGAATGCTGGCCCTGCTCAAGGAGCTGCTGGCGGAGCGTCGTGCGGAGTCGGGCCGGCAGCCGGCGCCCACCGATACCGCCACGCCACGTGTCACCCTGCCATCGGGCGATGTCGATGCGGCGCTCGGCGCCATGCAGGCGCGGGTACGCGAGAAGGCGACGCCACCACGCCTGCCGGAGATCCGCCAGGCACTGCTGGTGCAGGCGAGGCTGCAGTCCGGGCAGGCGACCACGCTGTCACCGGAGGACGAAGACACCTTCGAGCTGCTGGGGCTGTTGCACAGCGGCATGCGCCAGGAGCTTGGGGACCAGGGGCCTGCGACCGAGCTGGTCGACCGCCTGCAGGTGCCGGTGTTGCGGGCTGCGTTGCAGGACCAGACCTTCTTCGTCCGCCAGCAGCATCCGGCGCGCCAGTTGCTCAGCGCAGTGGCCGAGGCCGGCAGCAACTGGGCCACCGGCGAGGATTCCGATCCGCAACTGACCGCCCAGCTCAAGGATACGGTCGAAGAGGTCGTCAGCCATTACGACGGCGATGCCAGGGTGTTCGAGACCGCCCACCACAAGCTGCAGCAACACCTGCAGCGGATGGCGCGCCGTGCGGAAGTCAGTGAGCGCCGCCAGGTCGAGGGCGCGCGCGGTCGCGAGAAGCTGGAACTGGCGCGTCAGGCGGCAGTGGAAGCGGTGGACGTCGCGACCGGGGACGCGAGCGTGCCGCGGTTCATCCGCACCCTGCTCGAACAACCGTGGACGGATGCACTGACGCTGGTCCTGCTCCGCCACGGCAACGAGTCGCCGGAATGGAACGCGCACGTCGAGGCCACCCACCACATCGTCCAGTCGGCGGTCCACGGCGCACCCGCGCCGGACGGGCTGCGGGCACGGATCCGGCAGGCGCTGGGGCCGGTGGGCTACAGCGGAGAGGATGCCGAAGCGGTGGTGCGCGCATTGACCGGCGGCATCGACGAAAGCGACGACCCCGCCTCCCGCACCGAGCTGGCGATGAAGCTCAAGGGCCGGGCGCGACTGGGTGCCGCGCCGGCCGCGGCTTCCGGCGAGGCACCGGTTGCGCCGCGTTCGCCCAAGGAGCAGGAGTGCTACCAGCACCTGTGCACGCTGCCGTTCGGCACCTGGTTCGAATTCGACCAGCCCGACGGCACGATCCTCCGCCAACGCCTGGCCTGGTTCAGTCCCCGCACCGGGCACGCGCTGTTCGTGAACCAGCGCGGGCAGCGTGTCGAAGAGGGCCATGGCCGCCATGACCTCGACCAGGTGGCCCGGCAGGTGTCGGCGGGCCGTGCACGGGTCGTGACCACCGATCGCGCAGGCCTGGTCGACCGAGCGTGGCAGTCGGCGCTGTCCTCCCTGCGCAACCTTTCCGGCCGCAAGGGCCGTCCGGGGGGCCAAGCATGAAATACGACGAATACCGGCACGCCCGGCGTTACGACGTCCCCGATACGGTCAAGGTGGTGGACACCATGACCGAAGAGGTGGTCGGGCAACTGGGCAATGTCTCCGAAACCGGAATGCTGCTGATGGCGAACAGGCCGCTGGTGGACGATGCGCTCTACCAGTTCCGGCTGGAGGTGGGCGATGGTTTCGACCATGAGCAGCCGATCGAGGTGGGCGCCCACCTGCTCTGGCAGGAATCGGCCGGCGCCTCTGGCCAGTGGTGGGCGGGATTCCGCTTTATCAAGGTACTGGACGGGCATGCGCAGCCACTGCGGCACTGGCTCGATACCCTGGTACCGGCTGCACAGTAAGCACGGCGCTCCCCGGGATCCCGGCAGTCAGCGGCGCTCCCGGAGGAACGGCACCGGCTCCGGGCGGTGCAGGAAGAACCCCTGCGCATAGTCCACGCCGATCTCGACCAGCGCCTGGCGGATCTCCTCGCTCGATACCCACTCGGCGACCACCTGGAGTCCCCGCTGATGCCCGATGTCGGCGACGGCGCGCACGATGGCCAGGCTCATGGGGTCGCCCAGCATGTCGTGGATGAAGCTGCCATCGATCTTGATGATGTCGACCTGGAGGTTCTTCAGGTACCCGAACGATGACATGCCCGCGCCGAAGTCGTCGAGGGCCAGCCTGCAGCCCGCTTCCCGCAGGCGGCCGATGAAGCTGCGGACCTGCGAGAAGTTGCGCACCGCCACGGTCTCGGTGATCTCGAAGCACACCCGGCGCGGATCGACCCGGTGTTCCGCCAGCAGCTCCAAGATCCGGTCCGCCAGGGAGGCATCCTCGATGCTGGCGCCGGAGAGGTTGATGGTCGCCAGCGGCAATGCGGCGCCGCTCGGGTGGAGGTTGTCGAAGTTCGACAATGCCGTTTCGATGACCCAGCGATCGATCATCGGCATCAACCCGTAGCGCTCCGCCGCCGGCATGAAGGCACCCGGCAGGACCAGGTGCCCGTCTTCGTCGCGCAGGCGGAGCAGCAGCTCGACATAGGGCGCCTGGCCCGGCTTCCCGGTGAGTGGCCAGACCTCCTGGTACTCCAGCAGTAGCCGCTGCTCGGCGACCGCCGACTTCAGCCGGTTCGCCCATTCCATCTCGCTGTAGCGGCGGGCGGTCTGGTCGTCGCTCGCGGAATAGAAGTGGATCCGGTTCCGCCCCCCCTCCTTGGCCATGTAGCACGCGGTGTCGGCGTGCGCGAGCAGGTCCCGGAAGGTGGTGTCGGACCCGTCCAGCATGACGCCGCCGATGCTGGCGCTGACGACATAGCTGCGCTCGCCCCACACGAACACGTAGCCATCGATATACGCGCGCAGGCGCTCGGCCAGGCGCCGCGCGGCATCCTCTCCACCGGTATCGAGCGCGAGGATGCCGAATTCGTCTCCACCCAGCCGCGCCAGCAGCACCTCCTGCTCGTTGACCTGTTCGCGCAGGATGCCCGCCAGCTGGACCAGCAACTGGTCGCCGGCGATGTGCCCGGAGGTATCGTTGACCAGTTTGAACTGGTCCATATCGAGATACAGCAAGGCGGCGCCGCGGGCGCCCTCCCCGCTCGCCAGCACCTGCTTGACCCGGCGTTCGAACTCGTGCCTGTTCAGCAGCTCGGTGAGTGCATCGTGACTGGCCTGGTACCCCAGCATCTCGGTGAGCTGGCGCTGTTCGGAAATGTCGGTGGCAACCATCAACAGCATGGGCTGGCCTTCCACCACCACCCTGGCGACGGAGGCGTTGGACCAGAACCGCTCCCCCCCGGCACCGTGCAGCCGTGCCTCCACGGTGGTGGATTGCAGGCCGGGGGCGCGCAGGCGCCTCCCGATGGCAGCATCGTCGAACAGCGCGTAGAGGTCCCCCTCGCGGCTGTCCTCGCCGAGCTTCAACCGTGCCGCCTGGTTGGCGTAGGTGATCGCGCCATCGCCATCCCGCGCCAACAGGACCAGCGCGGGAAGGAGCTCGTTGAGCGCGCGGAACCGTTCCTCACTCTCCCGATACGAGCGGCTCATCCGTACTGCGATCTCCAGGGCGCGTCGCCGCGACGTCAGCACCGACCACACCAGCAATGCCAACAGGACGCTGGCCACCAGCCCCGGCCAGAGGCTGGAGTCCGACCAGCCCGGCGCCATCGCCGCACCCGTCGGCTGCAGCGATACCCGCCACGTCCGGCCACCATGGGTGACGTCGCGCGAGATGCCCGTCTGCATCCCCGCGGGCACGCTGCCGGCGTGCGTGTCGTACAGGACGAAGCTCCCGCCCGCGGTGACGTCGGTGACGCTGACGCGCATTTCCGGATGGGCATCCGTGGGCAACACCCCGGCGATCATCGGAGCCGGCCGGAACGAGATCGCCAGAGATCCCGCCATGCGCGCCCGGCGCTCCTCCACCGTCCGCGGCGGCGGGCCCGACGTATAGATCGGAAGCCTCAGTGCGACCCCATCGCTGCGACCGCTCGCGCCGGGCCCCTGCACCAGAGCGAAGGGCGGCGACAGGACCGCGCTGTCGGTGTCGCGCGAAGCCAGCAGGGCCTGCAGGTTCTCCGGTTGCGCCGCCACATCCAGGCCGAACAGCATCGCATTGCCTTCGACCGGCTGCACCAGTGTCGTGCGCCACTCGTTGACGCCGGCGGCCGGTCGGCGCTCGGCATAGGCGAGGGCCTGCAGGCTGGAGAACCGGTCCCTAGGCCTCAGGCTCGCATATACGATCGCGAATTCCCCTGCATCGACCTCTTCGGAGGCGAGGAAAGTCGCCTGGACCGAGCGGGCCAGCAGTTCCGCCATCTCCAGCTGGTCGGCAATCGCCTTGGCGGTCGCGGACCCCAGGGCCTCGAGGTTCTGCCGGGCGACCTGCTCGGCATTGCGCTGTTGCAGGCCAGCAAAAAGGAACGATGCCAGGATCGCGCACAACAGCGCAGCCAGTGCCCAGACCCACGGCCGGACCCCAAGGGGCGAGACGTCGACCTCTGGCCGACCCGGCTGCGGTGCTTGCGAGAATCCGTCAGAATCCATTGACGCCCCCAGTAGAGGTCCCGATGGCAGGCCCCGATATCTCCATCCTATATCCCCGACACGTGGACGAGTTGCAACGGCGCGCGACGCAGGCGCTCGAGCGCGGCGGTTTCGACCACCTTGTCATTCCCAGCGGCAACGTGCACTACCAGGTCTTCGACGACCGCGATTATCCCTACGCCGTCAACCCGCAGTTCAAGGCGTGGGTGCCGCTGACGCGCAATCCCGGCAGTTGGGTGGTCCATACCCCCGGCGAGAAGCCGAAGCTGATCTACCTGCAGCCGTTCGATTACTGGCACGTGGTGCCGCAGGCGCCGGCCGGCTATTGGGTGGATGCGTTCGACGTGGTGGTGATCCGTACCGCCGGGGAAGCCCGGCAGCATCTCCCGGCCCGTCCCGAACGCTGCGCCATCGTCGGCGAAAGCCATGGCGCGCTGGAGGGTTACACGCCGAACAACCCCGATGCCGTCATCGACTACCTGGATCACCAGCGCACCATCAAGACGCCATACGAGATCGAGATGATGCGTCGGGCCACCGATCGCGGCGTGCGCGCCCACCGGGCGGCGGAGCGTGCGTTCCGTGCCGGCGCCAGCGAATTCGGCATCCACCTGGCCTACTGCCAGGCGGCGCGGCAGGACGCCAACGAGCTGCCCTACGGCAACATCGTCGCGCTCAACGAGCACGGCGCGGTGCTGCACTACACCGAACGCGACCGGGTGCCACCGGCGGAAGCGCGCAGCTTCCTGATCGATGCCGGTGCCAGCCATGCAGGCTACGCGTGCGACATCACCCGCACCTACGCGAGCGACCGCGACAGCGAGTTCCAGTCGATGGTCAATGCGGTGGAGGCGGCGGAGCAGCGGCTGTGCGACAAGGTCCGCGCAGGCGTCGACTACCGGCAGATCCACCTGGACGCCCACCTGGAGATGGCCACCATCCTCCGTGATTCCGGCGTGCTCGACATGTCGCCCGAGTCGGCGCTGGAGACAGGCGTCAGCGCGAAGTTCTTCCCGCACGGCATCGGCCATTACATCGGCCTGCAGGTCCACGATGTCGGCGGGTTCCTGGAGTCCGACCGGGGCGGGAGGATCGAGCCCCCGGACGGCCATCCGTACCTGCGCCTGACCCGGGTGCTCGAACCCGGTGCGGTGGTGACGATCGAGCCCGGGATCTATTTCGCCGACCTGCTGATGGAAGAGCTGCGCAGCGGGGAGCACGCCGGGGCGGTCAACTGGGACAAGGTGGACGCACTGCGGCCCTATGGCGGCATCCGGGTCGAGGATGACGTGGTGTGCACCGATGGGGATCCGATCAACCTCACCCGGGACGGCTTCGCCAGCCTGGACTAGTTGCCGGCACGCAATGGGCCCCGCGCGCGGTGACGCGTGTGCGGGGCCCGCTTGGGCCGACGGCGCAGCGAACCTCGCCTACCGGCCGCTGCGCACCCGCTCCATGTGGTCCTCGATTTCGTCGGCGCTACGGGCCAGCTTGTCGGTCAACACCTTGTGGCCGTCGCGGGTCACCAGTACGTCGTCTTCGGTGCGGATCCCGATACCCCGCCATTTCGCCGCGACCGTGGTGTCATCCGGCCGTATGTACAGCCCCGGTTCGATGGTGAACACCATGCCGGGCTCCAGCAGGCGTGACTCACCATCGATCCGGTAGTCGCCGACATCGTGCACGTCGACCCCGATCCAGTGGCCGGTCTTGTGCGGATAGAAGCGCCGGTACGTGCCTTCGGTGATGTGTTTCGACGCCTTGCCCTTCAGAAGCCCCAGTTGCAGCAGCCCCTCGGTCAACACTTCCACCGCGGCAAGGTGGCCGGCCTCGTAGGGAACGCCCGGCCGGGCCTGTTCCAGTGCCGCGGCGTGCGCGCGTCCGACAAGGTCGTGCAGGATCCGCTGCTCCTTTCCAAACCGCCCGTTGGCCGGAAAGGTCCGGGTGATGTCGGCGGCGTAACCGCGATACTCGGCGCCGGCGTCCACCAGCACCAGGTCGCCGTCGCGCACCGGGCCATTGTTGGCCACGTAATGCAGCACGCAGGCGTTCGCGCCCGAACCGACGATGCTGCCGTAGGCCGGCACCGCATCGCTGGCACGGAACACCCGCTCCAGGTCCGCCTGCAGCTCGTACTCCTGCATGCCGGGACGCACGGAGGCCATGGCGGCCTGGTGAGCGGCCACCGTGATGTCGGCGGCGCGCTGCATCATCCGCAGCTCGTCGCGGTCCTTGAACAGGCGCAACTCGTCGAGCAGGTGGCCGAGCTCCAGGAACTCGTGCGGGGGCTTGTTGCCCATCTTCATCATGGCGCGCACGCGATTGACCCAGCCGATCAGCTTGAGGTCGAACTCGGCATCGCGGCCGAAGTGGTAGTACACCCGCGACCGCCCTTCAAGCAGCCCCGGCAGGATGTCGTCCAGGTCGGTGATCGGATAGGCGTCGTCCAGGCCGAACGCCTCCACCGCACCCTCGGGGCCGAACCGGGGCCCGTCCCAGCCTTCGCGGTCGCGATCACGCTCGCGGCAGAACAGCAGCGTCTCGCCATGCGCGCGTCCCGGCACGAGCACCAGCACGGCCTCCGGTTCGGGGAAGCCGGTGAGGTAGAGCAGGTCGGAATCCTGCCGGTACGGGTAGTGGGTATCGCGGTTGCGGATCCGTTCCAGCGCCGCAGGCAGCACCAGGATCGCATCCTCGCCGGCCATCTTCATCAACTGCCGGCGACGACGCGCATAGGCCTTGGCCGGCATCTCCAGCGGACGCGCCACGTCAGTTCAGCCTCTGCCGGTGGCGGGCGGCCAGTACGCAGTCACCATGCAGCAACAGCACCGCCACGCGCACGAACTCCTCGATCTCGACCAAAGCTTCTTCATCCTCCTCGTCGCCTTCTTCCTGCGGCTGGGCGGCAGCAAGCCGGGCGATGTCCTCCAGCGCTTCGCTGCCCTCGTCCGACAACTTCGCCCTGTCGCCGGCGGCCAGGCCGAATCCGCCCAGGAACCCCCTGCACCAATCGAACAGGGCACCACTTCGGACCTCGATGGCGGCGTCCGTATCCGGCAGCAGCAGGGCGAAATCGAAGCTGCGATCCTCCAGTTGCGACTCGCTGGTCCTGCGCAGCGCCTCGAGGGCGCCACCGCTGGCCACGCCCGCCAATTGGTCGTCGACCAATACCTTCGACAGCCAGGCATCCGAAGACTCACCGCCACCGGCGAGCCAGCCGCAGAGAGCGCCATGCAACTCCGGGGCCGGGGTGGCGAGCCCGAGCTCGCGTATCTCCTTCTCGACATCGGGCAGGCTTGGCAGGTTGGAGGGGTTCTGCGACACGTCGGCTACCGTTGGATCGGGGCCCTGCAGTCTAGCAATGGTGCCGCTGCGCCCGGCGCGCTTGTTGCGGCGCCTTCACCCTGCCTACACTGCGCGCTGCCACGCCCGGAACTGCGATGACGTGCGTTCCCACTGCCCGTTCCTGAAGCCCAAGGCACGCGCGCTCGCGCTGGTGGCCACGGCAATGCTGTGGTTGGCGGCGCCGGTTACCGCAATCGCCGAGGTGCGCGATTACTACTTCGCGCCGATCGGGAGCGAACGGGGCCTTGCCCAGAATTCCGTCACCGCGATGGTGCAGGACCGGCGCGGCTTCGTATGGATCGCCACCCAGGGAGGCCTGCACCGCTACGACGGACAGCGCTACCTGCCACACCGGCACGACCCGCGGGATCCGTCCAGCCTGCCGGACAATGTCGTGACGGCCCTGGCACTGGAAGGCGACGACGCGCTGTGGATCGGGACGCACTCGCGGTTCGTGTCGCGGTTGGACCTCGACACCGGCCGGATCGAACGTTTCATGCCCCCCGATGCCGGAAGCGGCGATCCCGGCCGCCAGGTGATGTCGCTGCTGCCGCGCAACGGACGCGTTTGGGTCGGCAGCATGGAGGGCCTGGACCTGTTCGACCCGGCAACGGGACGGCGCGAGCGGGTACTCGAGCTGGACAGCCGGCGAATGAGCTCGCCTTTCCAGCAGTTGCTGGCCGACGCCGACGGCACGATCTGGTTCGCATCCGCGGCAGGGCTGTTCCGCGTTGACGGCAGCCGCGCACGCCTGGTGGGGGGACCGGCCGTCACCCAGTCGTTGCTGGTCGACCGCGACGGCGCCCTGTGGGTGGGCCGTCGCGACGGCCTGTTCCGGCTCGACGGCGACGGCCAGCCGCTCAAGCAGTGGCCACTGGATGCCGGGGGCGGTCGAGCCGGTGGATCCGACGTGCGCCAACTGGTGCAGGCGCCGGACGGCAGCCTCTGGTTGTCGACCTATGGCAGCGGCCTGGTGCGTTTCGACCCCACCGTCGGAAGCGCCACGCGCATCCGCGACAACCCGGCCGTGCCCGCTTCACTGCCGGAGGATCACATCAGCAGCCTGATGCTGGACGCCGGCGGCATCCTCTGGGTCGGAGGTCAGTATCGCGGGGTATCGGTGGTCGACCCGTCGGGCACGCCCTTCCGCTACGTGCTCGACCTGGCCCGCGGGCAGCAGGCACACCATGCGGCCGGCAACAGTTTGAGGGCGATCCACGAAGGTGTGGACGGCGCGCTATGGCTCGGCACCGACGACGCCCGCCTGTTGCGCTACGACGTGTCCAAGGACGCCTTCGACGACTGGAGCGACCGCCTGCCCGCGCGCCGGGATGGCAGCGCCCGCCAGGTCACGGCGATTGCCGATGCAGGGCACGGCAGGCTATGGCTGGCGACCACCGAAGGCCTGTTCAGGGCGGACCCGGCGCTGGAGGGAACCAGCGAGCGGATCCAGCTGGGCGCCCTGACCGGGGCCGCCTTCCGCACGCTCCTGGTCGCCCGGTCCGGCGATCTCTGGCTCGGCACCTCCGGCCAGGGCATGGTGCAGTACCAGCGCAGGAGCCGGCGTGTCGTCCATTACGCCCATGCCCCGGGCAACCCGGCCTACCTGTCCCACCCGAACGTGCACGCGCTGCTGGAGGATCGGCGGGGAAGGATCTGGATCGGCACGGGCGACGGGCTGGATCTGCTCGACCCCGCCACCGGCAGGCTGCGCCACTTCAGCGCCGGACCCGGCACGCCGCATGGGCTGGCCGGGTCCCTCGTCCGCGCACTTCACGAGGACGAAGAAGGCCGCATCTGGGTGGGCACCCATTCGGGCCTGAACCGCGTTTCCGAGCAACCGGACGGCAGCGTCCAATTCCTGCAACCCCTGCCCGATGCCCTGGATTTCGACCTGCCCCCGGCGGTCTACGCCATCGCCGGCGACGACCTCCCCGGCAGCAGCAAGCTGTGGCTGGCCACCGACATCGGCGTCCTGCGCCTCGACACCGGTACCGGAGCCGTCCGCCGGTATGGCCTGGCCGACGGACTGCAGGACCTCGAGTTCAACGGTGGTGCAGTGGCGCCACTGTCCGATGGATCGATCGCGTTCGGCGGCGTCAGGGGCCTGAACCTCTTTCATCCGGCACGCATGCAGGATCCGGCCTACGTGCCGCCCCTGCAGTTGCTCAGTGCGCGTGCAGGTGCCGATGCCGCGGTGGACGCCGGCGTGCGCTGGCAAGGCGGCCCGCTCACGGTGCCCGACGGTGCCGACATTCTCCGCCTGCGCGTCGGTGCACTGGACTTCGCGCCCGCGGCCAGCATCCTCTACCGCTATCGGCTGGAAGGCTTCGACAAGGGCTGGATCGACAACGGGCCCCAGGGCGACATCACCTACACCCGGCTCCCTCCCGGCAGCTATGTCCTGCGCGCGCAGGCAAGCGACCGGGCCGGTAGCTGGACCGGCGCCGAACTCAGGGTCCCGGTCGATATTGCACCGCCGCTATGGCGGCACCCGGCCACGATCGCGGCAACCCTGCTGGCGCTACTGGCGTGGCTGGCCTGGCTGGCATGGCAGTGGCGCCAGCGCAGGGATCGCGAGCAAGGCTGGTTCCGGCAGATCCGAGAACGCGAAGAGCGCCTGAAGCTTGCGCTGTGGGCTTCAGGGGAGCAGTTCTGGGACTACGACCTGCGAACGCGCGAGATCCAGCGCATGCAGGTGTCCGACACCTCCAGTGCGCGCCCCGACATCTCCGTCGGCACCGTGGTCAGCGGCGACGAGTCGATCCACCCGGAAGACCGGGAACAGGTGCGTGAGGCGATGGTCAGGCACCTGCGGGGCGAGGTGGCGCTGTTCCTGTCCGAACACCGCACCCGCGGGGGCGGCGAAGGCGCCGACTGGCACTGGGTCAGGGCGCGGGGACGCGTGGTGGAGAGGAGTTCCGACGGGAGAGCCGTACGCGTGGCCGGCACCGCTCGCGACATCACCGCCAACCGCAGCGCCGAGCGGGAGCGCCGGATTTCGAGCGAGGTGCTGCGCAGCATGGCCGAGGCCGTCGCCGTGTTCGACGAGCAGTTCCGGTTCGTGTCGGTCAACCCCGCTTTCACCCGGATGACCGGTTACGTCGCGACGGATGTCCTGGGGCAGTCGACCAGCCTGCTCGACGGCAACCAGCACCATGCGGGTTTCTACAGCAGCATCCGCGATGCCCTGCAGCGCGACGGCCGCTGGTCCGGCGAGGTCTGGCAGCAGCGGCGCGACGGCGAGGAGTTCCTGTGCTGGCTGCAGGCGGGCGCCGTCTCGGACATGCACGGCGGACGCGGTCACTACGTCGCGGTGCTGACCGACATCACCGAGCAGAAGCGCGCGGAACAGGAGTTGCGCTACCTGGCCAACTACGACCCGCTCACCAGCCTGCCCAACCGCACGCTGCTGTCCGAGCGCCTGTCGCGCTCGATCGTGCGGGCACGGGCGGGACGCAGGAAGATCGCCGTGCTGTTCCTTGACCTGGACCGGTTCAAGGACATCAACGATTCGCTGGGCCACGCCGCCGGCGATCGCATCCTCGGCGCCGCCGCGCGCCGCCTGCAGCAGACAGTGGGGGCAAGCCATACCGTCGCCCGGCTGGGCGGGGACGAGTTCACCGTAGTGCTGGAGGATCTGCACGACGCCCTGCAGGCGGAGGCGGTCGCGGCCGACCTCATCGCTGCGTTCGAAACGCCTTTGCAACTGGATGAACAGACGGACGTGGTGATCTCACCCTCGATCGGCATCAGCCTGTATCCCGACCACGCGCGTATCCCGTCCGACCTGCTCAAGCATGCCGACACGGCGATGTACCAGGCCAAGGCCATGGGTCGCCGCACGTTCATGGTGTACGAGCCGAGCATGGACATCGACATCCGCCGCAGGGCCACGCTCTCGGCGGCCCTGCGCAAAGTGCTCGACCGTAGCGAACTGTCCCTCGTGTTCCAGCCACAGCAGTCACTTTCCAACGGCGACGTCACCGGCGTGGAGGCACTGCTGCGTTGGCATAGTCCCGAACTGGGCGACATCCTGCCGTCGCAGTTCATCCCGCTGGCCGAGGAGAACGGCCTCATCCTCGAAATCGGGGAGTGGGTGCTGCAGCAGGCCTGCGCCACGCTCGGCCGCTGGCGCGCACTCGGGGTCGGCGGCGTGTGCATGGCGGTCAACGTGTCGGCACTGCAGTTGCTGCGCGGCGACCTGCCGACGGTCGTGGCGCGGGTACTGGAACAGACCGGTCTGCCCCCCGAACACCTCGAGCTGGAGCTGACCGAGAGCGTGTTGATGGCCAATCCCGAACAGAACGCCGCCAAGCTGCAGGCCTTCCGGTCGCTCGGGGTGGGGCTGGCAGTGGACGACTTCGGCACGGGCTATTCGTCTCTGTCATACCTCAAGCGCCTGCCGATCACCTCGATCAAGATCGACAAGGAATTCGTCGACGACCTCAGCCACGATCCGGACGACGCCGCCATTACCAGCACCATCATCAAGATGGCTCACTCGCTCGGCCTGTCGGTGATCGCCGAAGGCGTCGAAACCGAGGACCAGGTGCGCTTCCTCCGCGACCACCGCTGCGACGAGATCCAGGGTTTCTGGCTCGCGCGCCCGATGTCGGAGCAGGACTGCCTCGCGTTCCTGCTGGAGCACGCCCGGCACGACGACCTCCTCTCCGCCGGGGCGGCCACCCGCATGACATCCGCACCTGCTTCTTGACCGCCCCCCGGCCGCTGCCTATCGTGCCGTGATGGAACGCGCCGAACTGCTCGCTCGTATGCAACTGCTGGTCGACCGCGTCGATGAACTCGCCGATCGTATGCGACGTCTGCAGGAGGAGAACCGGAGCCTTCGCCAGCAGCAGGAGCAACTGGCGGCCGAGCGCGCCGCGCTGCTGACCAAGAACGAGCAGGCCCGAACCCGGGTCGAGGCCATGATCGCGCGGTTGAAGTCGCTGGAGCAGCACACGTGAGCCCCACCCAACCGGTCACCATCCGCCTGCTCGACCGTGAGTACACCGTCGGCTGCGAGCCGGAGGAGCGCGAGAGCCTGCTCGCGGCCGCACGCCTGCTGGACGGGAAGATGCGGGAGATCCGCGGCAGCAACCGCATGGCCGCGCTGGACCGGGTTGCGGTGCTGGCCGCACTCAATTTCGCCCACGAACTGCAGCAGCTGAAGGATGAGGGCGAAGGCCGCTCCAGCGAGCTCGAACGCACCCTCGACGACCTGCACCGGAAGCTCGACCGACTCGAACTCCCCGAGCGCTGAACATCTCCGTACCACTGCCGACGAATGGCGCATCGCGTGCCCCGGCCGCGCGCTATACTCACCGCACGTCCTCTGCTGTGGACGACGGCGTGCGCAAACATTCGCCTTGTCCCTTAATTGCGACCGCGGGGGCGCAACGGAAGCCCGGGGTGCAAGTCCGCCCTAGTAGCGGGAAGCCCGACGGCCTCCAGGCGTCCCCACTTGAACCTCGGGTTCAAGGTCGTTTCGCGCGCATCGCCATCGGCGGAGGACTTTCTTTTGCGTGCCGGTTCCGCCGGGCCTCTGCGGCATGATGACCGGTTCGCGCATCGCACGTGCGCCTCTTCGTGACGCGCTCCGGGAGCGCCGCCAAGGCATCGCGCCTCCCGCGCGTATCGCGGCCGCCCAGTCCCTTGCACGCAGGCTGCTCTCGCTTCCTTTCGACGTTCCCCCCGGCCCCGTTGCGGGTTACTGGGCGCTCGACGGCGAGATCGCATTGCACGCGTGGCAGCTGGGGCTCCCCCCGGGCACCGTCTACTGCCTTCCCGTCCTGACCGGCGACACATTGTCATTCGCGCCGTGGCGTCCCGGCGACAAGCTCGCCAGTAACCGCTACGGGATACCCGAGCCCGACGTGTCTCCCGGCGAACTGCTGCCACCGTCGGCGATGGCGCTCGTGGTGATGCCGCTGGTCGGGTTCGACCTCCAGGGCCATCGCCTCGGCATGGGCGGAGGTTGGTACGATCGCAGCTTCGCATTCCGGCAGGCCGGCGCGCCGCCGCCGTTCCTTGTCGGCGCCGCGTTCGCTGCGCAACAGGTCGATGCCATCGCCCCCGAACCATGGGACGTGGACGTCGATGCGGTCTGCACCGAGGGCGCGACCCACACATTTCCCCCGCAGGACACCTGATTGATGAGCAAGCGGCGCCGATACTGGCTGATGAAGTCCGAGCCCGACGCATTCTCCATCGACGACCTCGAGCGTGTCGGCACCGAGCCGTGGAACGGCGTGCGCAACTACCAGGCCCGCAACTTCATGCGCGACGGCATGAAGATCGGCGACAAGGTGTTGTTCTACCACTCCAATACCAAGGTGCCCGGCATTGTCGGAACCGCCACCGTGGCCAGCGGGGCTTATCCGGACGAGACACAGTTCGACCGCAAGTCCGACTACTACGACCCGAAGGCTTCCCGCGAGGAGCCCCGATGGCACCTCGTGGATATCGCCTTCGAGCGGAAGCTGTCACGCACCATCAGCCTGGAAGAGATCAAACAGCAGGCCGAGCGGCTCGGCGAGGAGTTCGCGCTCATTCGCAGGGGCAACCGCTTGTCGGTGTTTCCCGTTTCCGCAGACCAGTACTCATTCCTCCTTTCCCTCGAGTAGACCATGTCCGAAGCAAAGCGCCTCGCGGCCGAAGCCGCCATCGAATACGTAGAAGAAGGGATGGTGCTGGGGGTCGGTACCGGCTCCACCGTCGCCTATTTCATCGACGCGCTGGGTCGCGACCCCGGGAGGATCAAGGGAGCCGTGTCCAGTTCGGAGCAGAGCAGCGAACGCCTGCGGGCCCACGGCATCGAGATCCTCGACCTCAATTTCACCGGACCGCTCTCGTTGTACGTGGACGGCGCAGACGAGTGCGACCCGCACAAGCGGCTGATCAAGGGTGGCGGCGCCGCACTGACCCGCGAAAAGATCATCGCCGAGGCGAGCGAGCGCTTCATCTGCATCATCGACCCGGCCAAACAGGTCGGTGTGCTGGGCCGTTTTCCGCTTCCGGTCGAAGTCATTCCCATGGCCCGCAGTCTGGTCGCGCGCGAGATCGTGGCAATGACGGGAGGGCAGCCGGTCTGGCGCCAGGGATCGGATGAGAAGGGAGTGATCACCGACAACGGGAACGCGATCATCGACGTGCATGGCCTGTCCATCGTCGACCCGGTGGGGCTCGAGGCGGCGCTCAACCAGATCCCGGGCGTGGTTGCGGTCGGGCTGTTCGCCCGTAGGCCTGCCGACGTTGTCATCGTTGGTGGCGAGCCGCCCCGCACACTCTAGCTGTCGCGGTACCGCCGCCCGGAGCGTACCCGGGCGGAGTCCGCCGAATCTCGCCGCCGCGGGCGCCCGACCGGACAACCACCTCACGCTTCAGCGGGTTCCGGAAAGGCCAAAAAAAGGAAAAAGAAAAAGGCCGGTCCCTTCTGGGGACCGGCCTTTGGTGTAAATGCTCAGCGATGACCTACTCTTGCATGGTTTGAACCACACTACCATCGGCGCATGTGCGTTTCACTTCCGAGTTCGGGATGGGATCGGGTGGTTCCACACAGCTATGTTCACTGAGCAAGCTGTTGGAGTCGCGCCTGCGGCGCGGACTCTCATAAGTTGGGACGTAGCGATCGTTGTTGCATTTGGTCTGGAATGTCATCGACGTATCGTCGAGTCCAAGGCCACTTGAGGTTATATGGTCAAGCCACACGGATCATTAGTACTGGTTAGCTCAACGCATTGCTGCGCTTACACACCCAGCCTATCAACCACCTGGTCTTGATGGTTCCTTCAGGGGAGTCAAGCTCCCGGGAGATCTCATCTTGAGGCGCGCTTCCCGCTTAGATGCTTTCAGCGGTTATCGCTTCCGAACATAGCTACCCGGCAATGCCACTGGCGTGACAACCGGAACACCAGAGGTTCGTCCACTCCGGTCCTCTCGTACTAGGAGCAGCCCCTCTCAAATCTCCAACGCCCATGGCAGATAGGGACCGAACTGTCTCACGACGTTCTGAACCCAGCTCGCGTACCACTTTAAATGGCGAACAGCCATACCCTTGGGACCGACTACAGCCCCAGGATGTGATGAGCCGACATCGAGGTGCCAAACACCGCCGTCGATATGAACTCTTGGGCGGTATCAGCCTGTTATCCCCGGAGTACCTTTTATCCGTTGAGCGATGGCCCTTCCATACAGAACCACCGGATCACTAAGACCTACTTTCGTACCTGCTTGATCCGTCGATCTTGCAGTCAAGCACGCTTATGCCTTTGCACACAGTGCGCGATGTCCGACCGCGCTGAGCGTACCTTCGTGCTCCTCCGTTACTCTTTGGGAGGAGACCGCCCCAGTCAAACTACCCACCATACACGGTCCCCGACCCGGATTACGGGCCCAGGTTAGAACGTCAAGCACGACAGGGTGGTATTTCAAGGATGGCTCCACCCAAGCTGGCGCCTGGGTTTCAAAGCCTCCCACCTATCCTACACAGACGAACTCAACGTTCAGTGTAAAGCTATAGTAAAGGTTCACGGGGTCTTTCCGTCTTGCCACGGGAACGCTGCATCTTCACAGCGATTTCAATTTCACTGAGTCTCGGGTGGAGACAGCGCCGCTGTCGTTACGCCATTCGTGCAGGTCGGAACTTACCCGACAAGGAATTTCGCTACCTTAGGACCGTTATAGTTACGGCCGCCGTTTACCGGGGCTTCGATCAAGAGCTTCGCCTTGCGGCTGACCCCATCAATTAACCTTCCGGCACCGGGCAGGCGTCACACCCTATACGTCCACTTTCGTGTTTGCAGAGTGCTGTGTTTTTGATAAACAGTCGCAGCGGCCTGGTCACTGCGACCCCCGACAGCTATAGCCCGCATGGGCCACCATCAGGGGTGCACCTTCTCCCGAAGTTACGGTGCCATGTTGCCTAGTTCCTTCACCCGAGTTCTCTCAAGCGCCTGAGAATTCTCATCCTGCCCACCTGTGTCGGTTTACGGTACGGTCTGCGTAAGCTGAAGCTTAGGAGCTTTTCCTGGAAGCGTGGTATCAATCACTTCGTCCTAATGGACTCGTCTCGCTGCTCGGTGTTGATGGGATCCCGGATTTGCCTAAGATCCCCACCTACCTGCTTTCCCCGGGACAACCAACGCCCGGTAGACCTAACCTTCTCCGTCCCTCCATCGCACTTACGCGAGGTGCTGGAATATTAACCAGCTTCCCATCGACTACGCATTTCTGCCTCGCCTTAGGGGCCGACTCACCCTGCGTCGATTAACGTTGCGCAAGGAAACCTTGGGCTTTCGGCGTGCGGGCTTTTCACCCGCATTATCGTTACTCATGTCAGCATTCGCACTTCCGATACCTCCAGCAGACTTCTCAATCCACCTTCAACGGCTTACGGAACGCTCCTCTACCGCGCATACAAAGTATGCACCCCAAGCTTCGGTTCAGTACTTAGCCCCGTTAAATCTTCCGCGCAGACCGACTCGACCAGTGAGCTATTACGCTTTCTTTAAAGGGTGGCTGCTTCTAAGCCAACCTCCTGGCTGTCTGTGCCTTTCCACATCGTTTTCCACTCAGCACTGATTTGGGACCTTAGCTGTGGGTCTGGGTTGTTTCCCTTTTCACGACGGACGTTAGCACCCGCCGTGTGTCTCCCGGATAGTACGTGCTGGTATTCGGAG
>Ga0208179_1000144_pt1:0-32500 | contig 55533 bp, 37 predicted proteins | sample Malvired_Geostar_FD_184238 | JGI IMG/M metagenome (GOLD analysis project Ga0208179, IMG submission 184238) | Marine viral communities from the Global Malaspina Expedition - Malaspina viral metaG DeepMed_Geostar (SPAdes) (version 2) | ecosystem: Environmental > Aquatic > Marine > Oceanic... | reverse complement strand
TCTTCGCCGAGCGCGCCGAAGGCCCGTTCCTGTTCGATGTGGACGGCAACCGCTACATCGACTACGTCGGCTCCTGGGGGCCAATGATCGCCGGCCATGCGCATCCCGACGTGCTCGATGCGGTGGCCACGACCATGCGCAATGGCCTGAGCTTCGGCGTACCCAATGCGCTGGAAGTCACCATGGCCGAGACCCTCAACCGGATCGTGCCGAGCTGCGAGATGGTGCGCATGGTGAATTCGGGTACCGAGGCGACGCTGTCGGCCATCCGCGTCGCCCGCGGCGCCACCGGCCGCAGCCGGATCGTGAAGTTCGAAGGCTGCTACCACGGCCACGGCGACAGTTTCCTGGTGAAAGCCGGCAGCGGCGCGCTCACCCTCGGGCTGCCGAACTCGCCGGGCGTGCCGACCGCGCTCGCCGACCTGACCCTGACGCTGCCGTACAACGATTTCGAAGCCGCGACCGAACTGTTCGACAAGGCCGGCAGCGAGATCGCGGGCCTGATCATCGAGCCGATCGTCGGCAACGCCAACTGCATCCTGCCGCGCGACGGCTACCTGCAGCACCTGCGGGAGCTGTGCACGCGCCATGGGGCACTGTTGATCTTCGACGAGGTGATGACCGGCTTCCGCGTGGCCCTTGGGGGTGCGCAGGAGCGCTACGGGGTCAAGCCCGACCTGAGCACCTTCGGCAAGATCATCGGCGGTGGCATGCCGGTGGGGGCGTTCGGTGGCCGCCGCGACCTGATGTCACAGGTGGCTCCAAGCGGCCCGATCTACCAGGCCGGGACGCTCAGCGGCAATCCGGTGGCGATGGCCGCGGGGCTGGCGACCCTGGAGCTCGTCCAGGTGGACGGCTTCCACGAGCGGCTGGAACAGAGCACCCATGCCCTCTGCGACGGCCTGGAAGCAGCGGCCAGGGAGGCGGGTATCACCTTCCACACCACGCGCGCGCCCGGCATGTTCGGCCTCTATTTCCGTGAGGGACCGGTGCATGGCTTCGCCGATGCGATGGCGTCGGACGCCGCCATGTTCGGACGCTTCTTCCAGGCCATGCTGGAGCGGGGCGTCTATCTCGCGCCATCGGCGTTCGAAGCCGGCTTCATGTCCAGCGCCCATGGCGAGGCGGAGATCACGGCGACGATCGAAGCGGCGCGCGGCGCGTTCGCCGCCTGCCGCGGGTAGCAGTCGCCGCGCTCAGTCGCGCCGGGCACCCAGGAAGCCGACCAGCGCCTCGCGCAGTCGCCGCAGGCCTTCGGAGATGTCGGCGTCGGTGATGTTCAGCGCTGGCACGAACCGCAGGACATCCGGCCCGGCCTGCAGCAACAGCAGGCCGTGGTCGATGCACAGGTCCAGGATGGCCCCGGCCTGCCCGGCATGCTCCGGCCTCAACTGTGCCCCGAGCATCAGGCCCCGGCCGCGGACTTCATCGAACAGGCCGAACTCCGTGTCGAGTGCCGCCAGTCCCTCGCGCAGCGCCGTTGATTGACGCGACACGTTGTCCAGCAGCGCCGGCGCCGACAACTCGCGCAGCGCCGCCCCGGCGACGGCGCAGGCCAACGGATTGCCACCGAAAGTCGTGCCGTGCTGGCCGAACCGCAACGCATCGTGGCCCGTTGGCCCGACCAGCATGGCGCCGATGGGAAAGCCGCTGCCCAGTGCCTTGGCCAGGGTCACCACGTCGGGGACGACGCCGGCATCCTCACAGGCGAACAGTTGCCCGGTCCGGCCCATGCCGCACTGGATCTCATCGAAGACCAGCAGCGCGCGGTGGCGATCGCAGAGCTCGCGCAGCCCTTGCAGGAAATCCTCGGCCGCCGGGGTCACACCGCCCTCGCCCTGCACCGGCTCCACCAGCACCGCGCAGACGTCCCCACCCGCCATGGCCTGCGCCGCGGCATCCAGGTCGTTGAAGTCGGAGTAGCGGAAGCCTGGCGGGAGCGGCTCGAAGCCCTCGTGGTACTTCGGCTGCGCGGTCGCGGTCACCGCCGCGAGGGTGCGACCGTGGAAGCTGCCCCGGAAACTCAGGATGACGCGTTGCGCCGGCTCGCGGCCCTGCGACGTCGCCCACTGGCGCGCCAGCTTGATCGCCGCCTCGTTGGCTTCGGCCCCGGAATTGCAGAAGAACACCTGCGCATCGAACGGCGCCGCCTCTGACAGCGCCCGGGCCAGGCGCAGCGGCGGCCCGCTGACGAACACGTTGCTGGTGTGCCACAGCTTCCCAGCCTGTTCGTTGATGGCCGCCACCAGCGCCGGGTGGGCGTGCCCGAGCGCGTTGACCGCGATGCCGGCACCGAAATCGACGTACTCGCGGCCCTCGATGTCCCACAGCCGCGAGCCACGGCCATGGTCGAGCACGATGCGACGCGGCCGGTAGACAGGCAGGTAGTAGCGCTGGGCCAGCGCATGCAGGGCGGCGGTGTCTTCGCTCACGTCGGGAGGCTCCGGGAAACAGCCGCCATTGTCCCCGATCCGCGCCTACACGGACCAACGCCGCGCTTGCTGCACAATGCCGGCCGGAGGAACCGCATGCGCTTCTTGTTCACGCCGCAACTCAATCCCGCCACCGAGACCGGCTGGCGCCGCCGCTGGTTCGACATCATCTTCAGGCACGACACTCCGCCTTCGCGGAACTTCGACCTGCTGCTGATCGTCGCGATCATCGCCAGCGTCATCGTGGTGATGCTGGACAGCGATCCGTGGTTGCACATCGACTACGCACGCATCCTGTACGGGATCGAGTGGGGCTTCACGCTGCTGTTCACCGCCGAGTACCTGCTGCGGCTGTCGGTGGTCCGGCGGCCCTGGCGCTACGCCTTCAGCCTATGGGGGCTGATCGACCTGCTGTCGATCCTGCCGACCTATCTGTCGATCTTCTTCCCGGGCAGCCAGACACTGCTGGTGGTGCGCATCCTGCGCATGCTGCGGCTGTTCCGCATCCTCAAGCTGACCCAGTACGTCGAGGAAAGTGGCGTGTTGCTCGGCGCCCTGTGGCGCAGCCGGCGCAAGATCCTGCTGTTCATCACCGTGGTGCTCACGATCGCGGTGATCTTCGGTGCACTGATGTACGTAATCGAGGGCCCGCAGTACGGATTCAACACGATTCCGACCGGCATGTACTGGGCCATCGTGACGATCGGCACCGTCGGCTATGGCGATCTGTCACCGCATACCCCGGTCGGACGCTTCATCGCCTCGATCCTGATCCTGATCGGCTACAGCATCATCGCGGTGCCGACAGGCATCTACACCGCCGAGCTGGTCGGCAGCATGCGCGAGGCCTCGCACGGACAGGATCACCACGATCACCGCGGCTGTCCGTCATGCGGCCTGGAAGGCCACGACCCCGACGCCCTGCACTGCCGGGGTTGCGGTGGGCAATTGCCGGCGCCGATGGGTTGAACCAGCCGCGCGTTGCGCTACCAGCTGCCGGTGTTGGGCATCGACAACCAAGGCTCCACCGGCTCCAGTGCCTCGCCCTTCTGCAACAGCTCGATGGAGATGCCGTCGGGCGAGCGCACAAAGGCCATCCGCCCGTCGCGAGGCGGGCGGTTGATGGTGACGCCCTTGGCTCGAAGGTCCGCGCAGGTCGCGTGGATGTCGTCGACCTCGAACGCCAGGTGCCCGAAGTTGCGGGCGTCGCCATAGTCTTCGTCGTCGTAGTTCCAGGTCAGTTCGACTTCGGCATCCGGACTTTCCGGTGCCGCCAGGTAGACCAGGGTGAAACGGCCCTGTGGCACATCCTTGCGCCGCGTCTCCACCAGCCCGAGGGCATCCCGGTAGAAGGCCAGCGAGCGGTCGAGGTCGCGGACCCGGACCATGGCGTGCAGGTAACGCATGTGTGTCTCCTTCAGAGGAACAGGTCGGGCAGCAGCGGTTGCGAGGGATCGACCGCGTAGCGTGTGAAATCCTCGACGCCGGCTTCCCGCAGCACATCCTCGTCGATCAGGAACTCGCCGCTGCGCCGCGAAGCCGGCTGCACCAGCACCGCGTGGGCGGCATCGGCGACGATGTCGGGCTTGCGGCAACGCGATGGCTCCGTGCCCGGGATCAGGTTCAACGCATCGGTCGCAATGATCGTGCGCGGCCACAGCGCGTTTACCGACACACCTTGCTGGCCGAACTCCGCCGCCAGTCCGAGAGTGACGAAACTCATGCCCATCTTCGCCAGCGTGTAGCCGGTATGGGGCCCCCACCATTTCGGGTCCAGGCTCGGCGGCGGCGCCAGCGTCAGGATGTGCGGCTCCGGCGCGCGCAGCAGCCAGGGCAGGCAGGCCTGCGCGCACAGGAAGCTCCCGCGGGAGTTCACCTGTTGCATCAGATCGAAGCGCTTCATCGGCGTATCCAAGGTGCCGCGCAACCAGATCGCGCTGGCGTTGTTGACCAGGATGTCGATGCCACCGAACGCATCCGCAGTCTCGGCGACGGCAGCCAGGACCTGCTCTTCCTCACGGATGTCGCACTTCAGGGCGAGGGCGCGCCCCCCGGCCTGCTCGACCTCACGGGCGACACTGTGGATGGTGCCCGGCAGCTTGGGATTGGGCGCAGAGGATTTGGAGGCGATGGCGACGTTGGCGCCATCCTGCGCGGCACGTAGCGCGATCGCGCGGCCGATGCCACGCGATGCACCAGTGATGAACAGGGTCTTTCCGGACAGGCTGGCCACGATTTCCACTCCCAGGCAATCCCCGCTATCGGGGCGCCCCTATTGTAGGAGCGACGTGAGTCGCGACCACCACGCCTCCGTGCAGGCGCAACACCCCCCGCACCCAATCCCATCAAGGCTTCGGCCCCTGCCCCTCGTTGTCCTCCCACTTGAGCAGCCGGCGGGTCACGAACCGGTAGACCGGCTTTCCGGTCGCGAACCACGCATCGCGCAACCACGAGTGGCGCTTGAGCACCCGCCGCTCGACCGGCGTGATGGTGTCGGGGCAGTACATCCGCTTGTGCTTGAGCAGGTGCCGCAGGTCCTCGCGTGCGAGCAACCGCATCCAACGTGAACGTGCGTTGCCTATCACCGCCAGCTGGAAGTCGATGATGGCGGGGCTGCCATCGGCCAGCACCAGCCAGTTGGCCTCCTTGGCGAGATCGTTGTGGGCAAGCCCGCGCGCGTGCAGTTGCTGCAACAGGCGACGCGCATGCTGGAAGTACGCCAGGTCCCCCCGGGGCGGACGCTGGTACATGGCGGCGCCGTCAAGATAGCTGCGGTCCAGCTTGCGCCCATCCCATCCCAGGAGCTCGGGGGTGGCGCCCAGGCCCGCCACGCTTCGCAGCGCGCGCGCCTCACGCCGCGCCAGCCACCAGGCCGGCAGGCGCAACCACCACGGCACGTGCGCGAGGTCGCGCCGGATGAACAATCCGCTGGCACCCCGCATCAGGGAAATTCGGCCGAAGCTGTCGGCCTTGAGCGCGCTGATTTCGACGGCGTTGTCAGGAGGGGATATCGGCATGCGCAGAGTCTACGGAACCGCCACGCGCTGTCATAATTGCCGGCATGAATCCGGCCTGGCTCGACAGCGCTACCACGTGGATCAGCGCACACCCCACCGCGGCCGGCGCGCTGGTGTTCCTGATAGCGCTGTGTGACGCACTGCTGGTAGTGGGGATCGTGGTACCGGCCCTCCCCATCCTCATCGCCATCGGCGTGCTGGTGGGCCTGGGGCACGTCAATGGCCCCTACGCGATCATGTGCGCCGCGGCCGGCGCCTTTGCCGGTGATGCATTGAGCTACTGGGTCGGGCGGCGCCTGGGGCCCGGCCTGCGGCAGCGCTGGCCGTTCGTGCGCTATCCGCAACTGCTCGACAACGGTGAGACGCTGCTGCGCCGGCATGGCATCAAGAGCATCGCGATCGCCCGTTTCGTGGGCGCGGTACGCCCGATCGTGCCCGCGATCGCCGGCATGGCCCGCATGCCCGTCCGCCGCTACGCACTCGCCAGCTCGGCGGCATGCGTGGCCTGGGCCGCCCTGTTCCTGGCACCGGGCTGGGTGCTGGGCGCCTCCTACGATGCCGTGGCCGCGGTGGCCGACCGGCTGGCCATGGCGCTCGGGGCGCTCGCGGTGGCGATCGGCATCGTGTGGGCGGGCGTCCTCTACACCTGGCGCTGGTTCGCCCGGCACGCCGACTCGCTGCTTGCCCGGATGTTGCGCTGGACCCGCGCGCATCCCCGCTTGGGGCGCTACGCCGGCGCACTGGTGGATCCCAACCGGCCCGAATCGGCGTCGCTGGTGATGTTGGCGGTGTCCCTGCTGGCGATCAGCTGGGGCTGGTTCACGCTGATGGCGATGCTGCTCGCCAGCGGCGGGCCCACCGCATTCGACCACCAGCTCCACGATCTGATGTGGACACTGCGCAACCCGTTGGCGGACCGCCTGATGGCAGGGTTGGCGAGCCTCGGGGACTTCGCCGTGCTGGGACCTGCAGCCGCCGCCGTGCTGGGCTACCTGCTGTGGCGGAAGCGCTGGATGGCCTCGGCGCACTGGCTGGCCGCACTGGTGTTCGGGCTGGTACTGACGACGCTGCTGGAGGCCGCCGTCGACATGCCACGCCCGCCCACCGCGCCTGCAGGGTTCGGCTTCCCCTCGGTCGCGATCACGATGTCGACCATCGTCTTCGGGTTCTTCGCGGTGCTGATCGCCCGCGAACTCCCCGGCCGCAAACGGGTGTGGCCGTACCTGCTCGCGGGCGTGCTGGTCACGCTGGTCGGTTTCTCCCGCCTCTACCTCGGTGCACACTGGCCCAGCGACCTCGCCGGCGGGACCCTGCTGGGCATGGCCTGGGTGCTGGTGCTGGGTATCGCCTACCGGTCCCACGTCGCCCGATCATTCTGGATGCGGCCACTGGCAGGGCTGTTCTACGGCGTATTCGCGCTTGCCGCGCTCTGGCATGCGCCGCGGGCCAGCGAACCCCTGCTGCGGCAGTTCGAAGCAGTGCCTTCCGCGCACACGATCGAGACGTCGGCGTGGTGGCACTCTGGCTGGGCCGCCCTGCCGGCGCAGCGCAACGAGGACAACTCACGCCAGCGCTGGCCGCTGGACGTACAGGTCGCCGGGCCGCTGGCGCCGCTGCGTGCAGCGCTGGAAGCGCATGGCTGGCGCGCGCAGCCACAGGCGGAGTGGCGTGATGCCCTCGCACTGCTGGACGACGATATCCCCGAGCTGGACCAGGTGGTGCTGCCGGCCACTTTGGATGCCCATGCCGAAACACTGCTGTTGCTGCGTCCCGGACCCGGCCCGGGCGAGCAGTTGGCGTTACGGCTCTGGCCCGCACCCGCGGCATTGTCCGATGGAACGCCGCTGTGGCTTGCCACCACGCAGACGCTCGTCGTCACCAAGCCGCTGGGTGCCGCCGTGCTGTGGCGGCCGGCGGAACACGACGGCACGGCGCTGGATGCCGTGGAGACCGCACTGGCCGCGTTCCCGCAGGTGCGCGAGCCCCATCCCGAAAGCGGCGTCCCGGTACTCCGGGTCAGGACCGAGCCGGAGCACTAGACCTCCAGTGCTAGCCGGCTTCTCCGGCGTCGGCGGCGTCCGGCAGCAACGCAAGCAGGGCATCGAGCCGCAGGTGTGGGTCGTCGATCTGCAGCAGTTGCTGGCGTTGCGCATCTTCCAGGGGAAGCATTTCCGCCAGTCGCCACCCGACCCAGGCCGCGTCGTCCAGACGCGCCCCGGCGGCCTTGGCATGTTCGCCGCCGACCTGGTCCAGCACGCCCTGCAGCAGGGTCGTCAGCAGCCCATGTTCGGGTCGCACCGGATCCACCGGATCGGGATCGCACCAGTCGACCTCGGCCACCTGCAGCCCGTTGTCGCGCACGCGTACCTTGCGCGCGTGGAAACGCCGATGGCCACGCACCTGCAGGGTCAGCAGGCCATCGTCGTCGGTGCCGAAGTCTTCTATCAGGGCTTCGGTGCCGAAGGCGGCTGCCGCGGCGGTCTGCTCGCCTTCGTCGGCATCCATGATCAGGCAGATACCGAAACCGCACTGCCTGCGCCCGCAATCACGCACCAGGTCGAGGTAGCGCGGCTCGAAGACGCGCAGGCCCAAAGTCGCTCCGGGCAGGAGCACGGTCGGCAGCGGAAACAGGGACAGAGGTTCGTTCTGCATCGACGACAGCCTAAACCAGCCGCGTCATCGGTTTGTGCAGCAGATCAGGCATCGGCCAGGGCGGCAAGGAACCGCCGGGGCGCGTTGTCGAACCCGCCATTTGACATGAACACCACGTGGTCTCCTGCCTCCGCCCGCTTGCTCAGCACGTCCACCAGCGCGTCGACGTCCGGCACCGCGATGCCTTCGCCGCGCAACGCTCCGACCACGGCGCCGGCGTCCCACGCCAGCTCCGGGCGGTGCAGGAATACCACCAGGTCCGCCCCGGCAAGCGATGGCGCCAATGCCCCGGCATGGGCCCCGAGCCGCATCGAGTTGCTGCGTGGTTCCATCGCCACCACGATGCGGGCGTCCGGTCCTACGCGCGCCCGGAGACCTTCAAGGGTGGTCGCGATGGCCGTGGGGTGGTGGGCGAAGTCATCGTAGACCGTCACGCCCCGGGCGGTGCCGACCTCTTCCATGCGCCGCTTGACGCTGCGGAACCTCGCCAGCGCGGGCAGTGCCGCTGCGGCATCGGCACCAGTGGCGTGCAGGGCCGCGATGGCCGCGAGGGCATTCATCACGTTGTGCCGCCCCAGCAGCGACCACCGCACTTCGCCCAGCTCGATGCCTTCGTGGACGACGGCAAAGCGGCTGCCATCGGCCTCAAGCAGCCGGGCGTTCCAGTGGAAGTCGCCGTCGATGCCGAAGGTCTGCACCGGCGTCCAGCAGCCCATTTCAAGCACCTCGGCGAGGTTCGCGTCCTCACCGTTGACCAGCAGCGTCCCGCGCCGCGGAACCGTGCGCACCAGGTGGTGGAACTGCCGCTTGATGGCGGCCAGGTCATCGAAGATGTCCGCGTGGTCGAATTCGAGGTTGTTGAGGATCGCCACCAGCGGACGGTAGTGCACGAACTTGCTGCGCTTGTCGAAGAAGGCGGTGTCGTATTCGTCCGCCTCGACCACGAACTCGCGACCGCTGCCGATGCGTGCGGAGACGCCGAAATCCTCCGCCACGCCGCCGATCAGGAAGCCCGGCTCGCGACCGGCCGCCTGCAGCAGCCAGGCCAGGATGGTGCTGGTCGTGGTCTTGCCGTGGGTACCGGCGACGGCGATCGTGTCGCGCCCCGGCAAGACGTTCTCGGCCAGCCATTGGGCGCCAGAGGCATAGCTGCGCCCGTCGTCCAGCACCTGCTCGACCGCCGGGTTGCCCCGCGACAGCGCGTTACCGACCACCACCTGGTCGCAATCGGCGGAAATGTTGGCCGGGTCATAGCCCTGCGACAACGTGATCCCGAGGCGCTCGAGCTGGGTCGACATCGGCGGGTACACCGCCTGGTCGGATCCCTCCACCTGGTGGCCGAGTTCCCGCGCAAGCGCCGCGACGCCGCCCATGAAGGTGCCGGCGATGCCGAGGATATGCAGTTTCATGGCGCGCCGGCCTAGCCGATCGGCGGAACCGGGCGCAGCGCCTCGATGATCCGGCCGAACACGTCGTCCAGCGATCCGACGCCATCGACGACGCTGAGCTTTCCGCGCTGGCGGAAGAAATCCGCGACGGGCGAGGTCTGCTCTTCGTACACCTTCAAGCGCGTGCGCACCGAATCCGGACTATCGTCTGCACGCCCCTCGGCCGCCGCGCGGCCGGCGATGCGCTCGACCAGCAGCTCGGTCGGCACTTCCAGCTGCACCGCCGCGTCCATCGGTTGCCCGATGCGCTCCATCAAGGTGTTGAGCGCGTCGGCCTGGGCCAGGTTGCGCGGATAGCCGTCGAGGATGAAACCACCACGGGTGTCCTCGCGCGAGAAGCGCTCCTCGAGCATGCCGAGCAGGATCGCGTCGGAGACCAGCTCGCCGCGCGCCATGACTTCCTTCGCCTCCAGCCCCAGCTTGCTGCCGGCGGCCACTTCGGCGCGCAGCAGGTCGCCAGTGGAAATGTGCGGCACCTGCAGGTGCTCCTTGAGCCGCGCTGCCTGCGTGCCCTTGCCCGAGCCGGGCGCGCCAAGAAGAACCAATCGCATCGTGTCGCTCCTGGGATTGCAACTGTGTCGGAACATATGCCTCACGGCAGCGGCGCTACACTCAGCGCCCTGTCCACCTGCCGGGGCAAACGGCGCCCAGCTTACCGCATCCCGGCACCAACCCTGGAAAATTCATGGCTTCGGGAACCCTGCTCTACGCCCAGTCCGGTGGTGTCACCGCCGTCATCAATGCCACGGCTTCCGCCGCCATCCAGACCGCGCGCGCGCGGAAGGTGCGCGTTCTGGCCGGCCGCAACGGCATCCTGGGGGCGCTGCGCGAGGAGCTCATCGACACGTCCAGGGAGTCGATCGCCTCCATCCGCAGCCTCGCCCACACGCCCGGCGGCGCCTTCGGCTCCTGTCGGGTCAAGCTGAAATCGCTGGACGAGGACCGCGCGAAGTATGAGCGCCTGCTCGAGGTGTTCCGCGCCCACGACGTGCGCTGGTTCCTCTACAACGGCGGCAATGATTCGGCCGATACCGCACTCAAGGTGTCGCGGCTGGCGAACGAATTCGACTACCCGCTGACCTGCATCGGCGTGCCCAAGACTGTCGACAACGACCTGGCGGTCACCGACTGCTGCCCCGGATTCGGTTCCGCCGCCAAGTACACCGCCGTGTCGGTGCGCGAGGCCGCGCTGGACGTGGCCGCCATGGCCGACACCTCGACCAAGGTCTTCGTGTACGAGGCCATGGGCCGCCACGCCGGGTGGTTGGCCGCCTCGGCCGGGCTGGCAGGCAACGGGCCCGACGAGGCGCCCCACATCATCCTGTTCCCCGAGCGCCCCTTCGTCGAGAAGGACTTCTTCGCCAAGGTCAGGGCCACGGTGGAACGCGTCGGCTACTGCGTGGTGGTCGCCAGCGAAGGCATCCAGGACGGCAGCGGCCGTTTCGTCGCGGACGCCGGCGGCGGCAAGGACTCGTTCGGGCACACGCAGCTGGGCGGCGTCGCTTCCCACCTCGCCGGCCGGGTCAAGGACGAGCTGGGCTACAAGGTGCACTGGTCACTGCCCGACTACCTGCAGCGCTCCGCTCGGCACGTCGCCTCGAAGACGGACCTGGATCAGGCGACCGCGGTTGGCAAGGCGGCGGTGGACTACGCGCTGAAGGGCATGAATGCAGTGATGCCGGTGATCGTACGGACCAGCGACACGCCCTATCGCTGGAAGATCGAAGCCGCGCCGCTGTCGAAGATCGCCAACAAGGAGAAGAAGATGCCGGCCGGCTTCATCCGCCGCGACGGCTATGGCATCACCGACAAGGCCAGGCGCTACATGGAGCCGCTGATCCGGGGCGAGGCGCCGCCGCCATACGGGCAGGATGGCCTGCCGCGCTATGTCTCCCTGAAGAACCTGGAAGTGGCCCACAAGCTCCCGGACTGGGAGGGCTGAGGCCGGCCGGTCAACCGCAAGCTTGGCCCGTGAGGGCCACTTCCGCTGCGTAGACATCCACCTTCGGCAGCCGCTTGGCCTTGGCCGCTTCGGTCGAATCACCGAGGTAGATGCGGGCGCGCCCCTGGGCATCCAGTTCCGGCGTGGTGGCCTGTCCGGGCTTACGCCACACCTTGACCACGGCCTGCCGCGACGGACATTCCGCGCGCGGCACGGTGATCACGTCATTGAGGATCCAGCCATCGGCGGTGGCCGGGCCCGCGTCGGGGTCGACGAAGCGCGCCCTGGCCTGGCAGCCGGCACTGGTTCGCACGACCTTGAAGTCGTATTCGGACTCGGCGTTGCCCGTGAAACGACCTTCAAGCCGGGCGCAGGCCTCGGGAATGGTACGCAGGCTGTGGGCCGCTCCATCGGCTTGCGCCTTCCCGGTCGGTCGTTCGATCTCGGGCTTTGGATCGGCAGCCAATGCGGGCATGGCGACGGCGGCAATCAGGAAGGGGATCAGCATCAGGCGCATGGTCGTTCCGGTGCATGGATTCGGCGGAAGGCTCGCACGACGCCGCTGAACAACCGATCACGCCGGCGGCCTGCCCCGCCCTGGCAGCCTCCGGGACGCGAACCCACCGGCTCCCGCTCCTGTGCCATAGTCGCGGCGTCGCCCCCGCTTGGGGTCGATCACAACGAACGGTGCAGGATCGGAAATTCCACGTAGTCCACTCTTAATGATGGGGAGGGGTTCATGCTGGAGCAGTATGGTTTGGCCTTGGCGCTGGTGTGCGCCGTCATCGCGATCCTCTACGGGATCATCTCCGCGCGCTGGATCAGCGCGCAGCCCGCCGGAAACCCACGTATGCAGGAGATCGCCGGCGCGATCCAGGAAGGCGCGCGCGCCTACCTCAACCGGCAATACCTGACCATTTCAGTGGCCGGGGTGGTGCTCTTCATCGTCATCGGGTTCTTCCTGGGATGGTCCACGGCGGTCGGCTTCCTGCTCGGCGCGGTGCTGTCGGGGGCTGCCGGCTACATCGGCATGAACGTCTCGGTCCGCGCCAACGTGCGTACGGCCGAAGCCGCGCGCCGCGGCATGGGGCCGGCAATGGACGTCGCATTCCGCGGCGGTGCGATCACCGGCATGCTGGTGGTCGGGCTCGGCCTGCTGGGCGTCGCCGGCTACTGGTGGGTGCTGGGAATGATGGGCATCGTTGGCGAGGCCGCGCTGCATGCGCTGGTCGGGCTGGCGTTCGGCTCCTCGCTCATCTCGATCTTCGCCCGCCTGGGCGGTGGCATCTTCACCAAGGGCGCGGACGTTGGCGCCGATCTGGTCGGCAAGGTCGAGGCCGGAATCCCGGAAGACGACCCGCGCAACCCGGCGGTGATCGCCGACAACGTCGGTGACAACGTCGGCGACTGCGCCGGCATGGCGGCCGACCTGTTCGAGACCTACGCGGTCACCGTCATTGCGACCATGCTGCTGGGCTACCTGATGGCCGACGTGGTCGGCGCCAACGGCGCACTCTATCCGCTGGTGCTGGGTGGGGTGTCGATCATCGCTTCGATCATCGGCGCGATGTTCGTCAAGGTGAAGGAAGGTGGCTCGATCATGGGCGCGCTGTACAAGGGCGTGATCGTATCCGCGGTACTCGCGGCGATCGCGTTCTACCCGGTCACCACGATGCTGATGGACGATTTCGCGACCGGGCCGCTCAACCTCTACTTCTGCGCCCTCGTGGGCCTGGCCCTGACCGGGGCGATCGTCTGGATCACCGAGTACTACACCGGCACCCAGTTCAAGCCGGTGCAGCACATCGCCGCGGCGTCGACCACCGGGCACGGCACCAACATCATCGCCGGCCTGGGGATCTCGATGAAGTCGACCGCGTGGCCGGTGATCGCGGTCTGTATCGCCATCTGGGGCTGCTTCGAACTCGGTGGCCTGTACGGCATCGCCATCGCCGCGACCGCAATGCTGTCCATGGCCGGAATGATCGTCGCCCTGGACGCCTACGGCCCGATCACCGACAACGCCGGCGGCATCGCCGAGATGGCCGAGCTGCCGCCCGAGGTGCGCAACGTCACCGATCCGCTCGATGCGGTGGGCAACACCACCAAGGCGGTGACCAAGGGCTATGCGATCGGTTCGGCGGCGCTTGCCGCACTCGTCCTGTTCGCCGACTACACCCACAACCTGCAGGCCAGCAACCCGGGCACTCTGTACGCGTTCGACCTGTCGGATCCGGAGGTGATCATCGGCCTGCTGATCGGCGGCCTGATCCCGTACCTGTTCGGGGCGATGGCGATGGAGGCCGTCGGGCGTGCCGCCGGTGCCGTGGTCGAGGAGGTGCGCCGCCAGTTCCGGGAAATCCCGGGGATCATGCAGGGCACCGGCAAACCGGATTACTCGCGCGCGGTCGACATGCTGACCCGATCGGCCATCAAGGAGATGATCATCCCCTCGCTGCTCCCGGTCGCCGTGCCGGTGGTGGTGGGCCTGCTGCTCGGGCCGCGTGCGCTGGGCGGCCTGCTGATCGGCACCATCGTGACCGGCCTGTTCGTGGCCATCTCGATGACCACCGGCGGCGGCGCCTGGGACAACGCCAAGAAGTACATCGAGGACGGCCACCACGGCGGCAAGGGCAGCGAAGCCCACAAGGCCGCGGTGACCGGCGACACCGTCGGCGATCCCTACAAGGACACCGCCGGCCCGGCCATCAACCCGCTGATCAAGATCATCAATATCGTCGCGTTGCTGATGGTGCCGCTGCTGTAGGACTCGGCCGTTGTCGGGCAGGAAAGGGCGGCCCGGCGGGTCGCCTTTTTCCTGTCCGGGGGGTCGTCAGCCCGGAGCCTGGCCAAAGTGCTTGATACGGATCAAAGATGCCCGTGCCGCCCTGGCCCATGCTGGCTGCACACACCGTTGCAGCCGCAGGACACCGCCGTGACCAGACAGCCCCCCATCCGCCCCACCCTCCATTCGCCCGACGCGTGCGGGAAACGGATGCCCGCCCGCGTGTTGGCGCTGGCCATCCTGCTGGCCACCGCGCCCGTGCTCGCTGCCGAACGGAACGGATGGGAGGCATCCGGCGACTTCCGCGGAGGATGGTTCGCCGGTGAAACCAGGGCACGCGATGGCGGCAAATCCGATAGCGATGCCTTCAACGCGCGGCTGCGGTTCGCCGTGGAGAACAGCTTCAGTGACCGCTGGGCGTTCCGCACCCGGGCTGCCGGGCGTTTCAGCAGCGAGCAGGACGGGACCCGGGCCTACCTGCGCGGCTACGCCGGCAACCGCACCGGCGCCGCCTTCGGCGACATCACCCTCGACGAAGCCTATTTTTCATACACGGCCCCGGATAACGGGCCGCGCATGCGCGTTGGCCGGTTCCAGACCGTGTTCAACCTGCCCGGCGTGGCCGCCAAGAGCCTGGACCGCGACGACAGCCCCAATACCGATGTCACCTGGACCGACGGCATCCATCTGGAGATGCCGCTGGCCGCGGGCTGGCGGGGGCATGCGATCGCCGAACATCGCCACCGCCGGGGGACCGGCCTGGCCCGCTCGCCCCTGGACTTCGATGACGGCGACAGTCGGATTTCCGCGTTCCTCGGTGCGGAGAACAGGCAGGCATGGGGACCCGTCACCCTCCGCATGGTGTCGCTGACGTGGATGCCCTCCAGCCTCGCTGTCGCAGGCACGGCCCAGCCCCAACGCGAGGACTACCTGACAGCCGACGCGCGCATCGCCGCGACGTGGCCGGTCGGCGACGGTGGGACCAAGCTGGTCGCCGGTACCGAGGTGGCCTACGCGTTCAACACCCCGCAGTCGGCCGTGGTCGGCACCGGGTCGGGCAGTGACGCCGACGGACTGGCCTGGCAGGTCGCCGCGAGCCTGTATGACATGGCTCCCGACCACAACCTGGGGATCGCCCATGGGGAAGTGGGTGCCGGCTGGCTGATATCGCCGGACTTCCGTCCCAACGATCGCCTGACCGAGATCCGCTACCAGTGGAAGTTCGCCGAGCGGACCTCGATGGAAGCCCGGATCCGGGAGCGGCGCGAGCTCGAACACCCGGCGGGCACCCGCGCGCGGGTCGACCACGACGTCTACGTGAGGCTGACGCACCGGTTCTGAGGCAGCGCGCCGCGGCGCGGCCACCACAGCCGGGAGTTCGCCAAGCGCCCGGCTGCGTTACCCATGGCGGCAAGGTAAAATGGCCGGCTTTACGGGCCGCACCCACGCGACCTGCACCCCACACTGGAGCACCCCCATGGGCCTGGACCTCGTCAGCACCGGCAAGAACCCCCCCGATGAGATCAACGTCATCATCGAAATCCCGAAGGACGCCGAGCCGGTCAAGTACGAGGTCGACAAGGCGTCGGGGGCGATCTTCGTCGATCGCATCCTGTCCACGCCGATGCGCTATCCGTGCAACTACGGCTACGTCCCCCACACCCTGTGCGGTGACGGCGATCCGGCCGACGTCATGGTGATCCTGCCGTTGCCGCTGATCCCCGGCTCGGTGATCCGCTGCCGCCCGGTCGGCGTGCTCAAGATGTCCGACGAGGCTGGTTGTGACGAGAAGTTGCTGGCGGTGCCGGTGGACAAGGTCTTCGCCGGCTACGGCCACATCGACGACATCGACAAGGTCAGCCCGCACTGGTGCGAACGCATCGGCCACTTCTTCGAGCACTACAAGGACCTGGAGAAGGGCAAGTGGGTCAAGCTCGACGGCTGGGGCAACGCCGCCGAGGCCAAGCAGATCCTGGTCGATTCGATGAAGCGTTTCGAGGAGTCGGCGGACAAGCCGAACTTCTGATTCCGCCGCCGGCGTCATGCGCAAGGCCGCCTCCGGGCGGCCTTTTTTATTGGCCATACCGGTCGGCCCATGAAAAAAGGCGGCCCCGTTTCGGGGGCCGCCTCCTGTTACCACTTCGATCGATGGATCGATCAGAAGCGCTGCTGGTACTTCATGTACACGAAACGACCGATGTCGTAGCCACCGTAGTACGAGTAGCTCGAGTTCGGCGCGCTGTACATCGCCGGACCCTGGTGGTCGAACACGTCGTTGGCACCGACCGAGACCTTCGCGTTCCACGGTGCGTTCCAGGACACCTGGACATCGTGGAAGGTGTTGGAGCCGTACTTGTTGTGCGGCACCACCGTACCCTCGGTATCCGGGGCCTGGTAGTCAGGCAGGTTGCACGGCACGTCGAAGTAGCACTCTTCCTTCACGCCGGAGTAGTAACGCATGCCCCAGTTGGCGGAGAAGTCACCCATGCTCCAGCCGATGTTCGCGTTGGAACGGATCCGGAAGTTGCTGCCGAAGCCGTTGCTGGGCTGCTCGACCGAATCGTCGTCGTCGGTGGTCTTGACGTTGTACTTGCTGACGTAGGTGGTCTGCCAGGTGGTGGTGAAGCGGCCGTAGTCGGTGTTGAAGCGGTAGCCGAGATCGACGTCGAAACCTTCGGTCTCGATGTAGCCGGCGTTGCGCAGACCGTAGGTCAGGTCGTTCACGATGCCGGTCACCGGGTCACGCGTGAAGTTGGCGCAACGCGACTCCACCAGCGCGACGTAGCAGTCCTGCATGATCTGGTTGGCGCTGTCCGCGATCATCGTGTTCTCGATGCGGATGTTCCACCAGTCCACCGCCACGCTCAGGCCTTCCACCAAGCTGGAGCTGTAGACCAGGCCGAGGCTCTTGGACTCGGAGGTTTCCGGCTCGAGGTTCGGATTGGAACCGCTGGTGAACGGCACCGGCGTCTGAGCGGCGGCGCTCTCGGTCGGGACGAAGCCCTGCTGCAGCTGGCGGTAGTTCGGACCGACGTCGGCCGCACAACGCGCGCTGCCGGCGGCTACACCATAGACGGTGTCGCAGGGATCCATGAAGCCGGTCACAAAGCTCTGCGAGCCGCCGCCGTACAGGTTCGAGATGGTCGGGGCACGGAAGCCCTCCGCCCAGGTACCACGAACCAGCAGGTCGTCGATCGGACGCCACTTGAAGCCGAACTTGTTGTTGGTGGTGTCGCCGAAGGTGGTGTAGTCCGAGTAGCGGCTGGCGACGTTGAAGGTCAACTCCTGGGCGAAGGCCATGTCGGCCAGCACCGGGATGTTGAGCTCGGCGTAGAACTCGTCAAGCGCGTAGGAACCGAAGGTCGGGCCCGCGGCGAGGTTGGTCGAGTCGCCCGTCTGCGCAATGGCGTCAGGGGAGTAACCACCTTCCTCGTTGCGGTACTCGTAACCCACCGCGAAGCCGAGGTCACCGGCCGGGAGGGAGAACAGCGAACCGGCCAGGTTGGCGAAGTAGCTGGTGGTCTCGGTCTCGCCCAGGGCGTGCTCGGTCTTGAACAGGTAGTCCTGCACGTCCGGATCGGCCAGGGAGTTCTCGAAGTCGCCGGTGCCGAAGCCCGCGAACGGGTTCCATGCGACGCAGTCGGCGATCGGGGCATCCGGGGTGCCGCAGACGATCTGGCCAGCGTCGTTCTGGAACGACGGGCCCACCGCGTTGCGCACGTTCGGCTTGTAGAAGTTGCCGGTGTTGATCACCGTCATCTTGTTCTGGTTGTACAGGGTGCCTGCATCCCAGTCGAAGTAGCGGTCGGCGAACTCGAACGAGCCCTGCAGGGCGCCGGTGAAGCGCCAGGTGGTCAGGTCGCTACGGGTCACGCGCGGCACTTCCCAGCCGCGACGGCGCCAGTCGATCGCGCGGCCGTCATCCAGCGGGTTGAAGAAGCTGTCGCCCGACATCGGGGCACCGGTGGCGGTCGACTGCAGCGGGTAGCCGGCGATCTGGCGGGTCGACGAACGATCGTTGTACGCCATGTCACTGACAAAACGGATGTTGTCGGTGATGTCCCAGTCCGCACTGGCGAACAGCGAACGGCGCTCCATCGGCGTGATGAGGTGCATCTGCTCCGCGGCATTGCTGGTATCGGCCGTGCCCTGCGGGTGGAACTCATCGACGTTCAGCGCGTTTCCGTCGCGGTCCGGCGCGTACCACTCGGCGTCCAGCGCATCGCCGTCGGCGTCGGTCAGGCCGCTGTTGATGTTGAAGTTGCCCCAGCGCCCAACGACGCTGTTGCTGTACTGCGGGTAGCCCGGGTAGCTGTCGACCGAGAACCAGCGGTCCTTCGCCCAGACAGCGTCTTCCTTGTGGTACTCGGCACCGATGGTGACCGAACCACGGTCGCCGGCGAAGCCGGTGACGAAGTCGTAGTTCTGCTTGGTGCCGTCGCCTTCGCCGTACTGGCCGATGTAGGCATTGACTTCAGCGCCGTCGAAGTTCTTGCGGGTGATGATGTTCACCACGCCGGCGATGGCGTCGGAGCCGTAGATCGAGGACGCACCGTCCTTCAGGATCTCGATGCGCTCGACAATGGCGGACGGGATGGTGGAGGTGTCCTGGTAGCCGCTGGTGGTGATGCCCAGGCGCTTGCCGTTGAGCAGCACCAGGGTGCGGGTCGCGCCAAGGTTGCGCAGGTCGATGTAGGAGCCACCGACGTTCTCACCGGAGGCCAGCGCTTCCGAACGGCTGATCGGCGGGCTGCCGGCAGCGGAGATGTTCTGCAGGATGTCGGCGACCGAGTTGAAGCCCTGGTCCTCGATGTCCTCGCGGGAGATCATCAGGACCGGCTGGGCGGTCTCCAGGTCGACCTGACGGATGCGCGAACCGGTCACCTCGATGCGATCGAGGGTGGTGGCCTGGTCAGCGGGGGCTGCGTCCTGTGCGCTGGCAAAAGCCGGCACCAGGGCAACGGCGATGCCGGCCGGCAAAAGGCCGAGCCGCAAATTGCGGTGATTCATCTATCTCTCTCCAGATATCTGTTATTGGCGTGTTAAACGCCTCGCCCACGCTACGTCCCGAAGGCGATTGCTGCTTTGCGTGCGCCGCTGCCTGACTTTGCCGAATGTGTCGGAGAGGCGGATTTCGCCGTCTGCCGATAGGTGCTCGCCGACGCACCGAAACGCGCGCGGAACGCACGCGCGAAGCTGCAGCAGTTGTCGAAGCCGCAGGCAGCGGCCACTTCCCCGATCATCATGTCGCTGGTGCGCAACAGCAGGGCCGGGCATCCAGCCATCCTCACGGTACTGAGGAAGCCACCTTCTCCATCCAGCCCCCACGAACGGTATTGGGTCACGCTCGGCCAATCCGACCTGATCCGGCGCACGGACGCAGTCCCCAGGGAAGGCCCTGCCTCCCACAATCCCGACTCTCCTGGACGGGTGAAGAAGACTCTGGAGCTCTCCGGATCCACCTGGGCGCGTGAAACATCCGGCAGGCTCGCAACCTCGCTCCACCCGTCACTCGAGCGGGTGAAGCGCACGAGGTGCTGTCGGCCAGCGGCATCCGCCGCCACCACCAACAGGTCGTCACCGGAGCCCTCCGCCGGGGACGCGTATAGCGCCTGCAGCGGGTCGACGATCGGGAGGTCGAGCGCCGCAATACGGCCGGTGGCCGCTTCGACCTCGAAGACGGACGAACGACCGGCGTCGGAATCCGCTTCACGGCCGACCACCAGCAACCGTCGGCTGTCGGAAGACCACGCCGGGAGATACCGGGATTCCGGTTCCACCCCGTTGAGCAGGGTCAGCGAGCCGGGATTGTCGACATCCGCCCACCAGAGCCGGTACTGCCCTGAGCGGTCGGAGGTAAAGGCGAGGTGGCGGGCATCCGGGGCCAGGGCCGCCAGCCGTTCCCGGCCGGAAGAGGCGAACAGCCGCTCACTGGCGGTCCTGCCGTCCAGGCCATAGCGGTAGATACCGAAACGGGTGCTCCTGTGCACGTAAGCGAGGGCGGGCCTGCCCGCGACGGTGGCAGGGTCCTCCGCATCGGCTATGCCCAGGTCAGTGGCCTCGCCGCTGGCCAGGTCCCAGCGGTAGAGTCGACTGGTGTTGTCGCGATGCAGCGAGTAGACCAGGCCATCGCCTTCCGGGCTCCAGTCCCAGCCCCGGATCTGGGCACTGAAACGGGTAATGCGCTCGGCCTCGCCGCCGCCGGCGGGAATCCGCCAGAAATCGCCGACCGGGGTGTTGCGGACGAACACGATCCAACGGCCGTCGGGTGAATAGCGCGGGGCGAAGTCGTGGTTGCGTTCGCTGGCGTTGTACTCGATGGCCCGGCGTCGGCCGGTGGCGATATCGAGTAGATGCAGGCCCGGCCGGTCGTGGAACACGCCGTGGCTACCGAACAGCAGGCTCCGGCCGTCGGGTGACCAATCGAAACTCGGCAGGTGGTGGACGTCGCACTCCCCGACCAGTCGTTCGCTGCCGCCGGTGGCCGGCATCACCAGCACCTCGCAGCTCGTGTCAGGCACCACCCTCAGGAACGCGATCTCGCGGCCATCAGGGGACCAGGCAGGGCTGAAGTCGTCGGCCTGTCCGGTAGGCCGGGTCAGTTGCCGGGACGTGGTCGGAGTGGTGGTCTGCACCATCAAGGCCACGTTGCGCTGCCCCGCCGGAATCGCGGAGTACACCACCAGGGAGGCATCCGGGCTGAGCGTGGGTGCCAGCTCGAAGCCCGGGGAGGACGTGATGAACCGGGAGCTGAGACCGATTGCGCCATCCGAGGGCGGCGAAGCGCCGTCCGGACCGGGACCACCCGGGGCGCCGAACCCCGCCCACCACAGCAGCACCAGCAACAATGGCAGGCCGAGCAACACGACGCCTGCCAGCCACCTCCGACGACCTCGCGGTGCCTGGGAGTGCCCGATGGGGTGGCGGGCCGGCCGGCCCGGCGTGACTTCCGGTGCCGCATCCGCAGGATGCACTTCCGCCGCAGGTGCGGGCTCTTCCCCGGGGCCATCTTCCGGGTCGACCTCCAGCCACTCCACTTCGGCAAGGAGCCGGTAACCCCCTTTTGCGATGGTCTCGATATACACGGGACCATCGCGCTCCTGGCCGAATGCCTTGCGCAATTGCGTGACCGCTTGCGTCACCACGTCGTCAGTGGGCGTCGTGTCCGGCCAGACAGCCGACATCAGGTTGTCGCGGCTCACCACCCGCCCGGCGTTTTCAACCAGCGCCAGGAGCACGCCCAGCGATTTGGGCGTGATCCTGCGCGGCCGCTTGGCTGAGGGATCCCGCACCTCCCGGAGGGATATGTCGACGGTGCAGGATCCGATGCGGAGGCGATCGGATCGCGGCAGAGGGGCTGCGGTTGATGACATGGACGCAGGAATGCTCGCGGCAACGTGTGGAGGCGACATGTGCCGAAAGGCCGGCCGGCGGTGGGCAGGCCCTGAAACGACAGACTCGGCAAAAGGGAGCGGCGCGCTGTGTCAGGCACCGATCAGCCGGCCATTCTAACCTGAGCCGATGGTGGCCAGGCCTGCCGGCCGCACTGCGAAACAGGCTCTCTCTCGCCGACGAAGTTGAAACCCCCGCATCATATTGCGCCCCCAGCGGGCGCTTTTTTTTGCTGGCCGTCAGTCGCGCGGCGCGGCCATGAACACGATGTCCGTCCCATCCATGGTCGCCATCGACACCAGGGTCGCATCGCGACCGGCACTGAACCCGTTCACATGCGCCAGCCGCTGCCTGTCCAGGCAGCGATCGGAAGAGCCTGATCCCCGTGCACCGTCGGCCCCCAACCGCTGGAGCGACATCGGGCAGCGCGGACGGGGCACGATGTAGACGGCGTTCCCATCCGGATCCGACGCCCATGACTGTCGACGCCACTGGCTGGGTGCATCGCTGTCCACTTGGCGGATGGACGTGGCGGCCAAGTCCAGCCCGGCCTGCCACAGGCCCATCCGGTCCGCCCGCGTGAACATCACGCGCGGAGCCGAGCGGTCGATCCGGATGGCCGATACGTTCTCGATCGACGCCGTCTCGAGCCAATCGCCGCCGTCGTGTACCAGCAAGGCCAGCCGGGGTCGCGCGTCTTCCGATTCCGTCACCACCAGCAACCGGTGATCCGTCCCGGCGTACGCCGCGCCTGTCACAGTGCCGGGGACCCCAAGCCGCTTCACCGCACCCGTGCGGACATCCACCTCGTGCAGGCCAGGGGGCGCCCCATCGCCCGTGTCTCCCGCCAGGAGCACCCGACGGCTGTCCCACGACCACTGGGGGTAGGAATCGGCCAAGGGATTGAAACCCTCGAAGATCCTGAGGCTGTCGGGTTCGTCCGGCTGCGCCCACCACAGCGCGTAGTGGCCGCTCCTGTCGGAAGTGAACACGAGTTGCTCGCCATCGGGGGAAAGCGAGGGCTGGGTGTCGCGTCCCGAGGAGGGAAACAGCACCTGCGGCGGCTCGCCGTGCTGGCCCGAGCTCTCTCCCGACGCGAACCGGAAGATGCTGAAACGCGACTGCCGGCGCTCGAATGCCATGGCGCCGCCCCGGGCGACATCCGGATTCTGCGCGTCCACGATACCGAGGTCCTCGGCCGGCGAACCATCGCCCGCGAGCCGGAACAGCCGCGTCCCACTGCCCACCCGGCGACTGAAAACGATGGAGCCGTCGGCCATCCAGTCCCAGCCCCGGATCTCGCCGCTCTCCCGTGTCAGCCGCTCGGGATCGCCACCCCCCACCGGAATCCGCCAGAGGTCCCCCCGTTGCGGGTTTCGCACGAACACGATCGAACGGCCGTCCGGCGAATACCTGGGGATGTGGTCGAGGTCGCCGCCGCCCCGGCCATAGTCCAGGCCCTGCCAGCGACCGGTGGCCAGGTCCAGGAGGCGGATGCCCATCATCCCGTCGTCGCCGACCATGCTTCCGAACACCAGCGCGCTGCCGTCCGGCGCCCAGCTGAAGCTCAGCAGGTCATCACTGTGGCAACTCGCCACGGCGCGATCGGCCCCTCCATCCGCGGCGACGATCCTGATCTGGCAGTCCCCGCCTACATCCCGCGCGTAGGCGATGTCACGCCCGTCGGGGGACCATGCGGGAAGCCGATCGGACACGTTCTCGGGCGGGAACGTCAGTTGCCGCGGCAGGGCATGTTCGGTCGCCTGCAACATGATCGCCGTGCCGCGGACATCCGGACGCGTGGCCGAATAAGCCACAAAAGACGCGTCGGGGGACAGGCTTGGACCGAGCTCGAAGCCGGGCGACGAAGTCAGCAGCAACCACGGCGCCGCTGCCGCCGCGAAGCCCGGATGCGTCGTGGTCCGATGGCCGTGGAGCAAGGCCCAACCGCTTGCCGCCGCCACGATGGCCACGGCTGCCGCGATCCATACCCACCGCCGCGAGTGAGCCCGGGCCGGGCGTCCGGCGTCGATCTCTCCAGTCCGGGATGCCGGTGCGGGCGAAGGCGCGTCATGCAGCCACTCCACCGGCACCACCAGCCTGTATCCGGTCTTGGCGATCGTCTCGATGTATCGCGAAGAGCCGCCCTGCTCCTGGAAGACCCGTCGCAGGTGGGTGATCGCCTGGGTGAGGACATCGTCGGTGGGCGCGGTATCCGGCCACGCCGCCGACAGCAGCGTCTCACGTGCCACCACTTCCCCTTGCCGGTCCGCCAAGGCCTCCAGAACCGCCAGTGCCTTGGGCGTCACGCGGTTGGGCAAGCTGCCTTCGCCCGCGCCCACCTCCCTGCTGGGCAGGTGCACCGTCAGGGTGCCCACCCTGAGGCGGACACCCCGCTTCCCCGCGGCAGCGGTGCCGTCCCGGCCCGGGTCGATCATCGGCTTTGAGTGCTCCTGGTGGATGCGGCGACGTCAACGCCGGCAGGCGCGCCGGCCGGGCGCGCGACACTATACGACCGCTGCGCTTCCCCGGCGCGTCCCTCAGGCCTTGCGGTACACCTCCGCACCGGCGGCACGGAACTCCGCGGCCTTCTTCGCCATGCCTTCATCCAGCGCGGCTTCCGCCTCTACCCCGTGCTCGGCGGCGTAGTCGCGCACGTCCTGGGTGATCTTCATCGAGCAGAAGTGCGGCCCGCACATCGAGCAGAAGTGGGCGGACTTGTGCGCGTCCTTGGGCAGGGTTTCGTCGTGGTATTCGGTGGCACGTTCCGGGTCCAGCCCCAGGTTGAACTGGTCTTCCCAACGGAACTCGAAGCGTGCCTTGCTCAATGCATTGTCGCGCACCTGTGCACCGGGATGGCCCTTGGCGAGATCGGCGGCGTGGGCGGCGATGCGGTAGGCCATCAGGCCCTCGCGCACGTCGGCCTTGTTGGGCAGGCCGAGGTGCTCCTTCGGGGTCACGTAGCAGAGCATCGCGGTGCCGTACCAGCCGATCAGGGCCGCGCCGATCGCCGAGGTGATGTGGTCGTAGCCCGGTGCGATGTCGGTGGTCAGCGGGCCGAGGGTGTAGAACGGCGCCTCGCCACAGACCTCCAGCTGCTTGTCCATGTTCTCCTTGATCAGGTGCATCGGCACGTGGCCGGGGCCTTCGATCATGGTCTGGACGTCGTGCTTCCATGCGATCTTCGTCAGCTCGCCCAGTGTTTCCAGCTCGCCGAACTGGGCGGCATCGTTGGCGTCGGCGATCGAGCCCGGGCGCAGTCCGTCGCCGAGGCTGAAGGCGACGTCATAGGCCTTCATGATCTCGCAGATGTCCTCGAAGTGTTCGTAGAGGAAGCTCTCCTTGTGGTGGGCCAGGCACCATTTGGCCATGATCGAGCCGCCGCGGCTGACGATGCCGGTGACGCGCCCGGCGGTCAGCGGCACGTAGCGCAGCAGCACGCCGGCATGGATGGTGAAGTAGTCCACGCCCTGCTCGGCCTGCTCGATCAGGGTGTCGCGGAAGATCTCCCAGGTCAGCTCCTCGGCGCGTCCGTCCACCTTCTCCAGCGCCTGGTAGATCGGCACCGTGCCGATCGGCACCGGCGAGTTGCGGATGATCCACTCGCGGGTCTCGTGGATGTGCTTGCCGGTCGACAGGTCCATCACGTTGTCGGCGCCCCAGCGGATCGACCACACCAGCTTCTCGACCTCCTCGGCGATGCCCGAGGACACGGCCGAGTTGCCGATGTTCGCGTTGACCTTGGTGAGGAAGTTGCGGCCGATGATCATCGGCTCGCTCTCGGGATGGTTGATGTTGCACGGGATGATGGCGCGGCCGCGGGCGACCTCGTCGCGCACGAACTCCGGCGTGATCACCTGCGGGATGCTGGCGCCGAAGGACTGGCCCGGGTGCTGCTCGCGCAGGCGGGCGTCGCGCACCGCATCCAGCCGCTGGTTCTCGCGGATGGCGATGTACTCCATCTCCGGGGTGATGATCCCGCGGCGCGCGTAGTGCATCTGGGTGACGTTGGCGCCGGCGACGGCGCGGCGCGGCAGCGGCCGGTTGGCGAAGCGCACGGCGTCGAGCTTCGGGTCCTGCTCGCGCATGCGGCCGAACTCCGAGGACAGACCGGCGAGCTGCTCGGTATCGCCGCGCTCGGCGATCCAGGCCGCGCGCAGCGGCGCCAGCCCGCGGGCGAGATCAATCGTGGCCGCCGGATCGGTGTAAGGGCCGGAAGTGTCGTAGACCGCGAGCGCGGCGTTCTCCTCGCCACCGAAGATGGTGGGGGTGCGCTGCAGGCGTACTTCGCGCATCGCGACCTGCATGTCGGGGCGCGGACCGGCGACGTGGATCTTGCCGGAACCCGGGATCGGGCGGACGACGTCGGCCGAAAGACGATCGGCCTGCCGGGTCAGCTCACGCTGGCCATCGTTCGTTGCAACGGGCGGATGGGTGACTGCGTTCATGGCGTTCGTCCTGTCTTTGGATGGACGAAGCGGCGGCGCACGGATCCCGCAAACAGGGCTTCCGGCGAAGCTTCCCTACGGCGGTATCAACCGCGTCAGGTTCGAAGGGTCTGTCTCAACCACGCGCCCGGCGCGCGGTACCCCCGCTTCAGCGCGCATTGGAACACGGACCGTCGCGAACGGCCAATCACGCTGTTGCAGGGTCCGGCGCATTGGCGTCTGATGGGCGTCCCGGTCTTGCCACCGCGCCCTGGCCGGTACTGCCGCAAAATCCACGTGGAACGTCAATGAAACACAGCAACGGCGACGAAGGACGACAGGCGCGGGCCTTCTCGCCGGCGGGCGTCGGCAACATCGGGGTCGGCTTCGACCTGCTCGGCCACAGCATCGAAGGGCCCGGCGACCACGCCACGGTGAGGAGGATCGCCGCGCCGACGGTGCGGATCAGCGCCGTCGAGGGCAGCAGCAATGGCGCGGGGTCGATTCCGCTGGAAGCACACCGCAATACCGCGGGCCGGGCATTGATCGCGATGCGGGAGGCGCATGGGATCGAGCACGGTTTCGAGCTGCGCCTGCACAAGGGCATCCCGCTGGGGTCCGGAATGGGCGGATCGGCGGCCTCGTGCGTGGCGGCGCTGGTCGCCGCCAACGCAGTGCTCGACGATCCACTGACCCGGGAACAGCTGTATCCGCTGGCGATGATCGGCGAGTCGGTCTCCAGCGACAGCGTTCAGGGCGACAACGTCGGTCCGATGCTGCTGGGTGGCGTGGTGCTGGCCACCGAGGCACGCGCCATCCGGTTGTCCGCGCCCGGCCTCCATTGCGCGGTCGTGCACCCGCACTTCACTCTGGAAACCCGGCAGGCCCGTGGCGTGCTCACGGATCCATACCCGCTCGCCGACTTCGTCAGGCAATCGAGATACCTCGCGCTGTTCCTGACCGGACTGGCCCGTGGGGATCGTGGATTGATCGCTTCCGGCCTGCAGGATGCACTGGTCGAGCCCCGGCGCGCGCCACTGGTGCCCGGCTTCGCCGCCGTGAAGGCCGCGGCCATGGAATGCGGCGCGCTCGGCGCCAGCCTGTCGGGAGCCGGGCCCACCGTCTTCGGCTGGTTCAACAGCGATGGCGAGGCACGGATCGCGGCGCGGGCAATGCAGGCCGCGTTCACCGGTGTCGGGCTGCACAGCGACGCCTATGTGTCGCCGGTGGAAGGCCCCCGGGCCGAGTTGCTCCAGTAGCAATGGCTCGCAGCGCACTTGCCGCGCCCGGCTGCCGGGATTACGGTCCACGCATGGAAAAAACACTGAAACTGCCCGCCCTCGCCCTCCTGACGCTCGCCCTCGCCGCCTGCGACAGCGGATCGAACCTGTCCCCGGAAGTGGCCAGCCCGCAGCCCGCCCCACCGGCGCCGGCACCCGTCATCGAAGCCCACCCGGCCGATGCGTTCATGCAGAACATGGCCGGGATCTGTGGCAACGCCTACGCCGGTCGCGTCGTCGAGGACACCCCCGCGCCCACGGGCGATGATCCCTTCGGCGACAAGCCGCTGGTGATGCACGTGCGCGAGTGCAGCGACGACGAGATCCGCATCCCGTTCCACGTCGGCGACGACCACTCCCGCACCTGGGTGCTGACGCGCACCGCCACCGGCCTGCGGCTCAAGCACGATCACCGCCACGAAGACGGCAGCGACGACGAAGTCACGATGTACGGGGGCGAGACATCGTCCACCGGCAGCGCCACCCGCCAGGAGTTCCCGGTCGACGCCGAGTCGCGCGCCATGTTCTCGCGCAACGACATGGACGTGTCCAACGCCAATACCTGGGCGATGGAGATCGAGCCCGGCGAGATGTTCGCCTACGAGCTCTCGCGGCCGGAGCGCATGTTCCGGGTCGAGTTCGACCTCACTGAAACCGTGCCGTCGCCCCCGGCCCCCTGGGGTGCGGAGGAGACCGACATGGAGCCGGCGGCTCCGGAGCAGGAAGAGCCGGCAGCCGCGAACTAGCGGCGCTCAGGTATCCGCGGGCACCCGGACCCGGAACCACGCCGCATACAGCGCCGGCAGGAAGAACAGGGTCAGGGCGGTGGCCACCAGCAGGCCGCCCATGATGGCGACCGCCATCGGCCCGAAGAAGGCACTGCGCGACAGCGGGATCATCGCCAGGATCGCCGCCAGCGCGGTCAATACGATCGGACGGAAGCGACGCACCGTCGCTTCCACGACGGCCTGCCACGGCTCGCGGCCATCACTGCGGTCCTGCTCGATCTGGTCCACCAGGATCACCGAGTTGCGCATGATCATCCCGGCCAGCGCGATCGTGCCGAGCATCGCCACGAAACCGAACGGCACCCGGAACACCAGCAGGAACAGGGTCACGCCGATCAGTCCCAGTGGCGCGGTCAGCAACACCATGATGCTGCGCGAGGCACTGCGCAGTTGCAGCATCAGGAGAGTGAAGACCACGAACAGAAACAGGGGCACGCCGGCGGCGATGGAGTTCTGGCCGCGGGCGGAATCCTCCACGCTGCCGCCGACCTCCACCGAATAGCCGTGGCGCAGGCCGTCGCGGATGTCGTCGAGCGTCGGGGAAATCTGCGCGACCACCGTCGCCGGCTGGGTGCCGTCGTAGATGTCGGCGCGCACCGTCATCGTCGGCTTTCTGTCGCGGTGCCAGATGATGCCCTCCTCGAACCCGTACTCGAGCGTCGCGACCTGGGCCAACGGCACGCTGGTGCCACTGGCGGTTGGCACCATCAGGCTCCCCAGTTCGTCGAGCTCGACAGCGTCGCTCCCGCCGCCGCGCAGCATGATCTCGATCAGCTCGTCGCCCTCTCGATAGGTGCTGACCCCGGTGCCCGAAAGCGAGCCGCGAAGCACCTGCGCGAGTTCCGCCGAACTGATGCCGATCGCGCGCGCCCGCGCCTGGTCGACATGCAGGCGCACCGTTTTCGATGGCTCGTCCCAGTCGAGGTTGACGTTGGTGACGTGCGGGTTCTCGCGGATCTTTTCGCGCACCGCATAAGCCACTTCGCGCACCTCGTCAATGTGCTCGCCGGAGACGCGGAACTGCACCGGGTAACCAACCGGTGGCCCGTTCTCCAGCCGCGTCACCCGCAACTGCAGCTCCGGGAACAGCGGCACCACTTCGTCGATCATCCAGCTGCGCACCCGCTCGCGCGCCTCGATGTCCTCCGGCATCAGCACGAACTGGGCGAAGTTGGCGGCCGGCAATTGCTGGTCCAGCGGCAGGTAGAAGCGTGGCGATCCGGTACCGACCCAGGCGGTGTAGTTGACCAGGTCTCCGCGTTCGGAAAGCAGCGCTTCCAGCCGCGCCGCCTGTTCCGAAGTCGCACGTAGCGAACTGCCTTCGGCCAGCTCCATGTCGACCATCAGCTCGGGACGGACCGAATCGGGGAAGAACTGCTGCGGCACGAAACGGAACAGCAGCACCGATCCCAAGAAGGCGGCAGCGGTCAGCCCGATCACCAGCCAGCGGCGACGCACGCACCAGACCAGCGCGCGGCGGAAGCGCTGGTAGAAGCGGGTGCCGTACGGATCGTGCACATGCCCCGCACCGTCGCCGGCGGGCATCGGGGCCAGCGCATCGGCGAAGGCGGGAAAGCGGTCGGCCCAGCGCTCGCGCCTGGCACGCCAGCGCGCGGCCAGCGACCCCGGCTTCGGCGGGACATGGCCGTGGCCGCCCATGTCGGGCAGCAGCTTGTCGCCCAGGTAGGGGATGAACACCACCGCCGCGACCCACGACACCAACAGCGCGATGGTGACCACCTGGAACAACGAGCGGGTGTACTCGCCGGTGCTTGAGGCAGCCGTGGCGATCGGCAGGAAGCCGGCCGCGGTGATCAGGGTCCCGGTCAGCATCGGGAAGGCCGTCGAATCCCAGGCGAAGGCCGCGGCGCGAAGCCGGTCGAAACCCTGCTCCATCTTGATGGCCATCATCTCCACCGCGATGATCGCATCGTCCACCAGCAGACCCAGCGCCAGCACCAGGGCGCCCAGCGAGATCTTGTGCAGACCGACGCCGAACAGGTCCATCACCGCGAAGGTCATCGCCAGCACCAGCGGGATCGACAGCGCCACCACCAGTCCGGTGCGCCAGCCCAGCGACAGGAAGCTCACCAGCAGCACGATGGCGACGGCCTCGGCGAGCACCTTGACGAACTCGCCGACCGAATCCTGCACCGCCGCCGGCTGGTCGGACACCTTGTGCAGCGACATGCCGACCGGGAGCGTCCTCTGGAGCTCGGCAAAGGTGCGCTCAAGTGACTCGCCCAGCTCGAGGATGTCGCCGCCGTCGCGCATCGATACACCGATGCCGATCGCATCCTCGCCCATGAAGCGCATCGCCGGACCCGGTGGATCGGCGAAGCCGCGATGCACATCGGCCACGTCGTCGAGGGTGAAGGTGCGGTCGCCGACGCGGACCGGGAAGCGGCGGATGTCGTCGACACTGTCGAACTGCCCGTCGACCCGGACCGGCACCCGGCTGCTGCCGGTCTCGAAGAACCCGGCCGGCACCAGCGCGTTCTGCTGTTCGAGCGCGGCCTGCACCGCCGCCGCGGACACGCCCAGCGTGGCGAGCTTGGTGTTGGACAGCTCGATCCAGATCTTCTCGTCCTGCACTCCGAACAGCTGGATCTTGCCCACGTCCGGCACCTGCTCCAGTGCCAGTTGCAGGCGCCGGGCGTGGTCGCGCATCAGGGCATAGTCGAAGCCCTCGCCGGTCAGCGCGTAGATGTTGCCGAAGGTGTCGCCGAACTCGTCGTTGAAAAACGGCCCGACGATGTCCGCCGGCAGTTGCGGGCGCAGGTCGCCGATCTTCTTGCGGACCTGGTAGAACAATTCGGGTATCTCGCCCGAGCGCATCGAATCGCGCGCAGCGAAAATCACCTGCGACTCGCCGGCGCGCGAGTAGGAGCGGACGAACTCGTACTCGCCGGTCTCCATCACCTTGCGCTCGATGCGCTCGGTCACCTGCGAGGCCACCTGCTCGGCCGTCGCCCCCGGCCACATCGTCTGCACCACCATGACCTTGAAGGTGAATTCCGGGTCCTCGCTGCGCCCCAGTGACAGGTATGAAGATGCACCGGCGATTGCCAGCACCAGCATCGCGTAGACCACCAGGCTGCGGTGGCGCAGGGCCCACTCGGAGAGGTTGAAGCGCATGGCGGTGCCGCCTCAGTCCAGCACTGGACGGTTCTGGCGGTCGACCCCGACCACCTGCTGCCCTTCGCGCAGAAGATGCCCGCCCGCGGCAACCACCCAGTCACCGCGCTCCAGCCCCGCGCTCACCGGCACCCGCTCGCTGCCGAACCGGCCGACCTCCACCGGTTGCAGGCACAGCGTGGACTGCTCCGGATCCAGCACGAACACGGCGAAACCACCGTCGCCCTGCTCCTGGAGCGCCGCCAGTGGCACGCTCATGCCGCCGCCGGCGCTGTCGCGATCCACGAACACGCGGGCGCTCTGGCCAAGCTCGAGCGCATCGGCGGGTGCCTCCACCTCGGCGCGCGCCTGGAACGTGCGGGAGGCTGGATCGGCCAACGGTGACACCTCGCGGACCACTGCCGGCCAGCGCGCGCCGGGTTCGGCCCAGGCTTCGACCTCGACCGCGAGGCCGGGCTGGATGCCACCGACCTCTCCCTCGGGAATGGCGAAGACCACTTCACGTGCACCATCGGCGGCGAGGGTGAACACCGGCTGCCCCGCCGAAACCACCTGCCCCGCTTCGGCATGTCTCGCGGCCACCACGCCGTCCACCGGCGCACGCAGCTGCGACCGGGAAGCCTGGTTGCCCGCGACTTCCAACTGCGCCCGGGCCGCATCGACCCGGCCCTGGGCCGCGGTGGCGGCAGCGTCCTGGGCGTCCATGGCCGACCTGCTGACCAGTTGCTGATCGGCCAGCGCGGAATAACGCACCTGGTCGGCGCGGGCACGGCCGAGTTCAGCCTGGGCAGCCGCGAGCTCGGCGCGGGCGGCGCGGGCGCGCGCATCCAGATCGTCGGCGTCGAGCGTTGCAAGTACCTGGCCCCGCTGCACGTGGTCACCCGCATCCACATGGCGCTGGACGAGCTGTCCGCCGACCTGGAAGGACAGCGTGCTTTCCTCGCGCGCCCGGATGTCACCGGCGAACGACCTCGATGCTTCCCCGGCCTCCCGCGGCTGGGTCACCAGCACGGGTCGCGCGGCCTGGGCGTCCTGCGGCTCGCTGGAACAGCCCGCCAGCGCGGCCGCCAACAGCAGTGCAATGGCGATGGTTGGAGCGTAGGACCTGCCGGAACCGGTAATGCGCATCGGAGCGCCTTCTGGGGTCAATTAATGAACCGGCGGGTACTGTATAAATATCGAACCGGCGAGTCTACTAT